>Ga0164297_10000248_pt1 | contig 69385 bp, 57 predicted proteins | sample GEODES058metaG_FD_113539 | JGI IMG/M metagenome (GOLD analysis project Ga0164297, IMG submission 113539) | Dystrophic lake water microbial communities from Trout Bog Lake, Wisconsin, USA - GEODES058 metaG | ecosystem: Environmental > Aquatic > Freshwater > Lake | place: USA: Trout Bog Lake... | reverse complement strand
TCGGCCCGCATCGAGGACGAGGTGGAACGAACGCGCTTGCGGGCGCTCGTCGAGGGGCTGATGGCGCCCGGTGATACCGGCGGTTACATCGTGCGCACGGTCGCCGAAGGGGCGCTGCCCGAGGCCTTGCGAGCCGACATGCTGTTCTTGAGACGTTTGTGGGATGTGGTCGCCGAAGCCGGCTTTCGTTCCAGCAGCGGGCAGTTGGTGCACGCCGATCTACCCTTGCATGTCCGTATCTTGCGGGACTTGCTCGGGCAGACGGTCACTCGGGTATTGGTCGACGCCCCACAGGCTCATCAGGCGATGCTGGATTTTGCGCACACCTTCATGCCCGAGAGCGCTTCGCGCATCGAGCTTTATCAGGGCGGGCGGCCGATCTTCGATCTGCATGCCGTCGAAGAGGAGATTCAGAAGGCGCTGGATCGCAAGGTCTCGCTCAAGTCGGGAGGATATCTGATCATCGATCAGACGGAAGCGATGACCACGATCGACGTGAATACCGGCGCCTTCGTCGGGCATCGCAACCTCGAAGACACGATCTTCCGAACCAATCTCGAGGCAGCGGTCGCCATTGCGAGGCAGCTGCGTCTTCGCAATCTGGGCGGCATCATCATCGTCGATTTCATCGACATGCAGGATGAGGATCATCGGCGACAAGTCCTGCAGGCGCTGGAAAAAACGTGTGCACTCGATCATGCGAGAACGCACGTGTCATCGGTGTCGCCGCTTGGACTGGTCGAGATGACGCGCAAGCGCACCCGCGAAAGTCTCGAGCATCTGCTGTGTCGGCCGTGTCCGGTGTGCGAGGGTCGTCGCTCGGTCAAGACGCCGGAGACCGTGGCGTACGAGATTTTCCGGGAGCTGTTGCGTCAGTCTCGTCAGTTTGAGGTGCGTGGCCTCATGGTGCTGGCGCACCAGGACGTCATCGAGTTGTTGCTCGACGAGGAGTCCTCCGCGCTTGGCGAACTGGAGGTGGTGCTCGGCAAACCCATCAAGTTGCAGACCGAGGCGCTCTACGCCCAGGACCAGTACGACGTGGTGCTTCTCTAGGACCATGATGATCCGACTGCGCGCTTTCGGAAAATGGTTGTCGATCGTGTTGGCCGCGATGGTCATCGTGTTGGCGGTGATGGTCCTCGGTCTCCACCTGTGGCTACAGAACTCGCCTGAGGTGGGTGCCTCGGTCGTCGCGCGGGTCGCCCGCGTCACCGGGATTCATTTTGAATTTTCCAGCGTCGATGCGCGGCTTGGAGTTTATGGGCCGGAGATCGTCTTCCGCGATGCCCGCATCGTGATGCCGGGTCAGGAGCAGGCGCTGGTGACGGCGCGCGCCGGTCGAGTCGGATTTGATTTGTGGCGAGCCCTGCGGACTGGACGTCTGATGTCCGGACGGGTGGTGCTCGATGGTGCACGCACGGACCTCTATCTCACCGAATCCGGCGTCGAGTTGCGGGGTCAGGGCGAGTCCATCGCCGACGATCGCATGGCGCATCTCGCCGTACAGGATCTGCCGGTCGGTCATGTGCGCATCGAGAACGGCACGGTGAACGTGCAGGATCTCAGGGCGGCCTCGAGTCCATGGCGACTGGATGTCGTCGCGCTCGAGCTCGAGCGCGATCCCGCTTCGTTGCATCTCAAGGGGCGCGTTCATCTGCCCGACGCGGCCGGAGCGGACCTGTCGGTCGATACCGTTCTTGAGGGTGATCTCGGCACTCCGGAGACGCTCGCCTGGCGCGGTGAAGTGGCGATGCAGCAGCTGCGACTGGAACGCTGGCGCGAGCGTTTCCCGGAATTTGACTGGTGGCCGCGCACCGGGCATGGCAATACGCTGATCCGCGGCAACGGTGTCGGTGCGGTGCCGAGTCATCTCGAGGTGCGTCTCGATCTGCGCGACTTGACGCCGGTGTCGGGGGCATCGATCGACACGCTGACAGGTCAAGTGGTGGTGACGCACGAACCCGGGCATTGGCTTGCGGCTGTGCACGGACTCACGATCGGAGAAGGGGCTCGAGTCTGGCGCCGGGGTGATGTCACGCTCGAATCCCGCGCCAGTGGTGATCTGTGGCAATCGGGGACCTTGCGTGCTGCCGAGATCGACGTCGACATGTTGTCGCGGCTGATTCCTTTTCTGCCCAATGGAGATCTGAAGAGCACATTGCTTGATCTGCATCCCGGTGGGCAGTGGAGTGGCGTCGATCTTGCGGTGAGCCGTGATCTCAAGGATCGGCGCCTGCGTCTCAAGGGACGTGCGCACGGCCATCAGGTGTCCTTCGGCGCCGCTGGCGCCGTGCCGGGCGTGGCCGGACTCGAGGTGGCACTGACTGCCGAGGGTGATCATGGCCAGGTCGCCGTCAGCGCGCCGCAGTTCACGCTTGATCTGCGTCAATACTTGCGAGCGCCGGTCTTTGCCGATCACGTCACGGCGACCATCGGCTACCGAATGGATCCGGAGGGTCTGCGGCTCTCGTCCACCGATGCGACGGTGCACACCTCAAGTGGCTCCGCGGCGGGGCGGGCGGCACTCTGGCTGCCGATCGAATCGGCGCGTTCGCCCGAACTCGAACTTGATTTCCGGTTGCGGGACATCGATGCGACGACCGCGACCCGTTACCTGCCCGGCCGGATTCTGCCTCCGGCGGTGATGGCTTGGCTGGATCATGCCTTTATTGCCGGCCGTCTGCCCGAGGCCCATCTCGAACTGTCCGGTGAGTTGCGTCGGTTCCCGTTCCGCGACGGTGGCGGGTTGTTCCGCGTGCAGCTCAAGTATCAGGATCTTGATCTGCATTATCAGGATCATTTCCCGGACGTGTCCGGCGCGCGTGGTGAGGCCGAATTCAAGAATGTCGGATTCAGCGCGCACGCGGTGGCCGGCCGCGTCGGTGGCCTTGCGCTTCGCGACGCTACGGCGAATCTCACCGATTACAAGGATGCCGAGCTTCGCGTGTCGGCGCATGTCGCGGGGGATGCCGCGGATGCGTTGTCGTTTCTGCGCCAGTCGCCGATCGGTCCAAAACTCGGCGACTATTTCATGAAGATTGCCGCGCAGGGCGGCTTGAGCGCCGAGGTCTCGCTCATGCTGCCGTTCACTCGCTTTGCGGAACGCACGGTTGCGGTCGACGGTCGATTGACTCGCGTACGCGCCACACTGCCTGGCGTCGATGATGAGTTCCGGGACATCACCGGGACGTTCTCGCTGCATGATTTGGAATTGGCGGTGCCGGATCTGTCGTTGACGGCGTTTGGCGGCCCCGCGCGCTTGCACGTCAGCAACGTCGCGGGAGCCTCGAAGCTCGCTGGGGATCGCGCCTGGTTGATCACCGGTACGGGACACGCGAGTGCCGCGCACCTGCAACCGGCCTTGGGCATTACGCGCGGCCAGTGGCTCGAAGGCGACACGGACTGGCGTCTTGAGGCGCGAGTTCCGCGACTTGAATGGCGTCCCAAGCCTTTGCCGGTGCCGCACGATGCGCCGCCCAACACGCGACCTGCCGTGCGTGAGCTTGAGACCCGCTATCTGCCGGTTGCTATGCATCTGGAATCTTCGCTGTCCGGGCTCGCGCTTCGCTTCCCGGCCCCCTTGAACAAGGTCGCGGGTGAGACCCGCCCATTTCACGTGGATCTGACGATCGATCCTGGCCTTGCGGTCGATGCCCCGAAGGCACCGTCGGTCTTCAAGCGCAGCGACACGCCTCATCCGGCGCGCCTGACGGCGCAGGCGGCGCTTGGGCGTGAAGCCGCGCTGCTGCAGTGGCGGATGGGCGAAAAGACCACGCTCGAACGCGGTACGGTGCGGTTCGGAGGTGGCACGCCGGAGCCCCGGACGGCGCCCGGTCTTTGGATCGAGGGGCACTTGCCGGCCTACGATCTCTCGGCATGGCTTGCGGTGGAGACGTCCAACACGCCCGGCACCTCTCTCAGCCAGGTGTTGAAGGGCGGCACTGTCACCGTGGATCACTTTGGATTTCTGGGCTTTCAGTTCCCGTCGGTGGCGCTTACGCTCGCGGCGCGGGATTCGGCTTGGCAGGCGTCGGTGGATGGACCTGCCGCGCATGGCGCCATCATCGTGCCCTGGCAGTGGCCCGATGCCCGACCGTTGACGATCGACCTTGAGCGGTTGGCGCTGGGTGAGCGCATTGTCGGGACGGCCGGTGGCAGCGGTGAGGAGCGGACCGATCCGCGGCGTCTCCCGGAGATCGACATTCGTGTGCGCAATCTCGAGATCCAGAAACACTGGTTTGGCGGGCTCGGCGCACATCTCAAGCGGATACCGGATGGCTTGTCGCTGAGTGAAGCGACCTTGAAGGGGGGCTCCTTCGAGGGGACGGCGCACGGTACCTGGTCGCGTAGCGGCGAGCACGAGACCACTCGCGTGTTCTTCGGTCTACAGAGCAGCAATCTGCTGGACACCCTGAATGCCTGGGGTTTCGAGGCCACGGTCTCGGCTAAATCCGGCAAGGCGAGCGGTGAGCTGGTTTGGGATGACGGGATCGACGGCAATGTCCTCGGACGTCTGACCGGCAATGTGAAGATCAACGTCGAACAGGGGCAATTGACCACCGTCAAGCCGGGCGCCGGTCGGGTGTTGGGGCTCTTGTCGTTGGCCGCCTTGCCACGACGCCTCACGCTCGATTTCAGCGATGTGACCGACAAGGGTTTTGCCTTTGACAGCATCAAGGGCGATTTCGAGTTTCGCGACGGTAGTGCGTACACCAGCAATCTCGCACTCAAGGGGCCCGCGGCTCAGATTGGGATCGTCGGGCGCACGGGTCTGGTCGCTAGGGATTATGATCAGACCGCCAAGGTCGCCGGCAATTTCGGTACGCCGCTTGCTGCCGCCGGTGTGTTTGCGGCAGGGCCCGCCGTCGGTGCGGCGCTCTATCTTTTTTCGTCCGTGTTCAAGGAATCGTTGACCGGTATCGCGCGCGGCTACTACCGAATCACCGGCTCCTGGGACAATCCAAAGATCGAGCGCATTGCGGCGGGGCAAGCCCACGAGGCGCCAGACGCCCCACCGGAGAGTCAACATTGAGGATGTATCGATGAGTGTATTCGCAGCCGTGCAGATGACCTCGGGCACCGATCTCGAGGCCAATCTCGCGACCGCCGGCCACTGGGTCGGTGAGGCGGCGAAGGTGGGGGCCTCGGTGGTGTTGCTGCCGGAGAACTTCAACTTCCTGGGCGGTCGTGATGTTGAAAAGCGTGCGGTCGCCGAGTCTTTCGGGGTTGGGCGCACACAGGATTTTCTCTCCGAGCTTGCGCGGCGCCATGGACTTTGGATCATCGCGGGTACCCTGCCGCTGAAGGGCGCTTCCGCGGACGGTCGGGTGACCAACAGCACGCTCGTGTTTGACGCCAAAGGTGATGCGGTCGCGCGTTACGACAAGATTCATCTGTTCGACGTCGATGTGCCCGGCAAGCCGGGCGAAAACTACCGGGAGAGTGCGCATGTCGAGCCCGGACAGCAGATCGTGCTGGTCGATACGCCACTCGGTCGCGTGGGCCTGTCGGTGTGCTACGACATGCGCTTTCCCGAGCTCTACCGGCAGCTCTCGAGCAGGGGTGCCGAGATTCTGGTGATGCCGGCAGCGTTCACGGTGCCCACCGGCCGAGCGCACTGGGAGACCCTGCTGCGGGCTAGAGCCATCGAGAATCTCTGTTGCGTGGTCGCGGCGGCGCAGACTGGGGTACACCCGAACCGTCGCGAGACCTATGGCGACAGTATGATCATCGACTGGTGGGGCAGAATCCTCACCCGGCGACCGCGTGGCTCAGGCATCATTCATGCGACGCTCGACCTGGCGGCCATGCGACAGACCCGGATTGAGTTTCCGGCGCTGTCGAATCGCGTCCTCGCCACTTCCTCTTGAGTATCCGACATGAGTGCTGTGATGACCGATTTCGATGATCCGATGGTGCTGGCGCAGCGGTTGCTGCTGACACCGGCGGGCCTCGATCATGCTCGTCTCGAGCAGGTCCTGGCGATGATGCATGAGTACGCGCTCGATGAGGCGGAGCTCTACTTCCAATACTCACGCGAGGAGTCATGGGCGCTCGAGGACGGTATCGTCAAGGAAGGCAGTCATAGCATCGATCAGGGTGTCGGGGTGCGAGCGATCGCCGGCGAACGCACGGGCTTCGCTTATTCGGACGACATCACCCGTGCTGCCATCGAGGAGGCGGCCCGCGCGGCCCGCGCGATTGCGCGGCATGGGGTGAGCGCGCGATCCGCCCGGGGTGTGCACGTTCAGCCACGGACGGTGGCGTCCCGACTCTATCTGCCGGCGGATCCTATCGTCACACTCATGGATGAGGACAAGGTGGCGCTGCTGCTGTCGCTGGATCAGACGGCACGTCGCCTCGATCCTCGGGTACAGCAGGTGATGGCGAGTCTCGCTGCAGTGCACGAGGTGATCCTCGTGATCAATTCGTCGGGGGTGTACACGGCCGATGTGCGCCCGCTCGTGCGCGTCAATGTGAGTGTGATTCTCGAGTCGAAGGGCCGGCGCGAGCAAGGTTATGTGGGTATGGGCGGACGCTATCGCCTGTCGGAACTCGCTGCCGACCCGGCAGTGCAGTCGCTGCCCGCGCAGGCCATCCATGCCGCGAGTGTCAATCTGGAGGCGGTTCCGGCACCGGCGGGCACGATGACGGTCGTGCTGGCCGCCGGTTGGCCGGGCGTGATGCTGCATGAGGCCGTTGGCCATCCTCTCGAGGGAGATTTCAATCGAAAGGGCACATCCGCCTTTTCCGGACGAATGGGCGAGAAAGTCGCGAGTGATCTTTGCACCGTGGTGGATGACGGCACGCTCAGTCGACGTCGCGGTTCACTGAACATCGACGACGAGGGGACGCCCTCGCAATGCACCACCCTCATCGAGGGCGGGGTGCTGACGGGTTACATGCAGGATCGACTCAACGGCCGGTTGATGGGCGTAGCCTCGACCGGCAACGGGCGACGAGAATCCTTTGCCCACACCACCATGCCGCGGATGACCAATACCTACATGCGTCCCGGTCCGCATGATCCCGAGGAGATCATCCGCTCGGTGAAGAAGGGCTTGTATGCCGTCAACTTCGGGGGTGGCCAAGTCGATACCACCAGCGGCAAGTTCGTCTTTTCGACCAGCGAGGCTTACCTGATCGAAGACGGGCGAGTGACTCGGCCGGTCAAGGGCGCCTCGTTGATCGGTTCCGGTCCGGAGGTGCTGACGCGGGTCACGATGCTGGGGAACGATCTCAAGCTCGATGCCGGTGTGGGTATCTGCGGCAAGGAAGGCCAGACCGTACCGGTTGGCGTCGGTCAGCCCACGATGAAGGTCGAAGGACTCACTGTCGGGGGTACCGGCTGAGGACGCCGCACGGCGTCAGGCTCGATCGGCCGTTCAGAGCGATGAGGCGTGGCGGTCGAAGCTCTGGGTATCGTTGGGCCGAAACTCCGCACTGCCATCGTCGGCGTGTGGGAGGGTCTCTTTAGGACGCTCATTGACGTACGTCAGGGTGTGGCGTCCGATCTTGATTTCATCACCATCACACAGCACGTGACGCTTCGTCGGTTGTCCGTCGAACATCATCCCATTGGTGCTGTTGAGATCCTCGATGACGGTTTGCTCGGGCGTCACCATAATCTGGCAGTGATGGCGACTCACGAAGTGAGAGTCGATTTGCAGGTCGTTTTCCGCAATGCGACCGATCATCAGGCGGCCCAACCCCAGGGCGCGCTCGGACACCGTGTGGCCGTCTTTCGACAGATACACTCGACCGAGGATTGCCGCTGGATCGGGCGTGGCCTCGACCAACTTGAGTGCCGGCAGGCATCCGGTTTGCGCGGCGCGCTCCACCCATTGAAGCTCATCGAGGGCTGAGCGCATCGCGGTACCATCCACCACGTCCTTGTCGAGCGCGAAGGCGGCGAGCAGTGCGGTGTCGCACACGGTGTTGATGAGTCGTGGGATGCCGCCGGTGTAGCGGTACACGAAGGACAGCGCTTCCGGAGTGAACAACTCGCGGTCGCCGGCGCCGGCCACCTTCACGCGATGGCGAATGTAGTCGAGACATTCCTCAGGCGACAGTGCCGTGAGATGGAAACGCAGGCGGACTCGCTGCACCAGCTGGATGTGCTCCGGTCCGTTCAGTTTGTCGTTCAGTTCCGGCTGCCCCGCGAGAATGATCCGCAGGGTCTTGTCCTTGGTGGTCTCGACACCGGAGAGCATCCGGACTTCCTCGAGCACCTTGCTGGAGAGATTTTGTGCCTCGTCGATGATCAGCACCACCTTGCGGCCGGCGGCGTACTGCTCGATCAGGAAGCTGTTGACCGTCGCCAGCAACTCGGCCTTGCGCATCTTGAAGGGCTTGTACCCGAACTGTGAGAGCACGGTCTGTAGAAAGCCCGAGGCACTGAGTTGGGTTTGATTGATCTGGGCGACCAGCGTGTTCGGCCCGAGTTCCCGAAGGAAACTCTCGATCACCGTCGTCTTGCCGGCACCGATCTCACCGGTGATCACGACGAAACCGTCGGTGAACCAGATGGTCGATTCCATGTATGCCTTCGCACGAGCATGGTTTTTCGACAGGAACAGGAACTGTGGATCCGGGCTTAGCCGGAACGGTAGTTCTGTGAGATGAAAGTGATCGAGATACATGCAGCACCGTAGCGCCATTGCGCCAACTGTGCCCCACTATACGGTCCGAGGACGCCTCGAACCCCGACTTAGGTCTCAGTCTGGAGACTTACCGAGGCTTTTCTTGAGCGCCGACAAGGCCCGATCGCGCTCCCGGGCGGACTCACGAACCAGCGTGGCGTGCCCGAGTTTTCGTCCGGGGCGGGCCTCTCGCTTGCCGTAGTCGTGCAGATGGACCGCCGGCACTGCCAGCAAGCGGGCACGATCCGGTAGCTGGCCGATGAAATTGACCATCGCCGAGTGGCCTCGGGCGGCAGTACTGCCGAGTGGCAGACCGGTGATGGCCCGCAGATGGTTCTCGAACTGGGAGGTCACCGCCCCTTCGATCGTCCAGTGGCCGGAGTTGTGCACGCGCGGTGCCATTTCGTTGGCGATCAGGGTCCGTCCGGCCACGAAGAACTCGATGGCCAACACACCGACGTACCGGAAGTGTTCGAGCACGCGACGGATATGAGCGCGCGCCCGACGTTCCAGCGAGGCTGAGGCGAACGGTGCCCGGCTCTCGGCGAGAATGCCTGCCGAGTGGACGTTTTCCGACAATGGATAGTAGGCGATGTCGCCATCACGACCGCGCACGGCGACCAGCGACAGTTCGCGATCGAAGGGGACGAATCCCTCGTAGATCAGCGGCTGACCGCCGAGGGTTGCAAAGGCGTGTGCGGCATCGGTGGACTTGCTGAGACGTACCTGGCCCTTGCCGTCGTACCCGAAGCGGCGAGTCTTCAGAATGCCGGGTAGACCGATGCGTGTGATCGCCCGAGCGAGGTCCGCATGGCTGTCGACTGCGGCGAAGGCCGGGGTCGGAATGCCGAGCTTGCGGAACAGGGTCTTTTCGAGCAGTCGATCCTGGGCGATCGCAAGCGCCTTGGGCTGTGGATAGACCGGCGCGAGTCCCTTCAGGGCCTGCAGCGATTCGACGGGCACATTTTCCCAGTCGAAGGTCACGACATCCGAGCGCCGCGCCAGTGCCTTGAGTTTGCCGAGGTCGTCGAACTCGCCGGTGACGCTCGCGCCGACCTGGCTGCCGGGCGTATCCGCGGTACGGTCGTAGAACTCGAACGTCATGCCGAGCGGATAGCCGGCGAGGGCCAGCATGCGTCCGAGCTGACCCGCCCCCAGGCAGGCGACCTTCACGTCGGAGATCCGCTTCGAGGATCCGGACGGGCGAGCACCGCGGCGGTCTGACGAGCCCGGTATTGGTCGAGCGCGGTACGGATCGCGGGGTGCTTGTTGGCGAGAATCGACGCCGCCAGTAATCCCGCGTTGATGGCGCCCGCCGGGCCGATCGCCAAGGTGCCGACGGGGATACCGGCCGGCATCTGGGCGATGGAGAGCAGCGAGTCCATACCGGACAGCATCTTGGATTGCACCGGCACGCCGAGGACGGGCAAGGAGGTTTTCGCAGCGATCATGCCTGGGAGGTGCGCCGCGCCGCCGGCGCCGGCGATGATCGCTTCGAACCCGCGGTCGCGAGCGTTGGCCGCGAATTCAAACATCAGATCCGGCGTGCGATGTGCCGACACCACCTGCACGTGGTGGGGAACGTTCAACTCAGTGAGCACGGTGGCCGCGCCCTGCATGGTTTCCCAGTCCGAGGACGATCCCATCACGATGGCGACTAGCGGTTGCATGCGCGCTATTTTACGGGTTGTCGGTCGACTGCGCGAGCGCATCGCGCAGATATCGGAACAGTTCCCGGGCCGCCCGCGTGGCTTGACTGCCTTGATCGGTGGCGCGGGCGGCGGTCAGCAGGTCGAGGACTTTCTTTCGATCGAGGCCCGGCGTGCTCGCGGCCAAGGCCTCGAGCGCCGGCAACCCTTCGGCCACCAGTCGATCCCGCCAGGCCTCGACCCGATGGAAGTCGCGTGCCTCGACCTGACGAGTGAGTTCTCGGGCGCGGATCGCCGCTTCAATCTCATCGACATCGCTATGGCGCAACAGTTTGCCGATACGGGCCCTGTGCCGTGCGGCAGCACCATGGGCGGTGATCCGGTGCGCGAGTTCGATCGCATCGAGGAGTGTCTCGGACAGTGGCAGTCCGGCCAATTCCGCGGGCGAGAGCGCCACCAGTCGCGTGCCGAGATCCTTCATGGCCTCGGCGTCCCGCTTGCGCTGGCTCTTGCTAGGACCCTCGTCCTCCCATACTTCTTCGTCTTCGTCGCGCGACCTCATGGCCCATCCTAGCCTAGAATGGGGGTCCGCTTCCTTCGGCCGTGAAAACGAATGTCCGCACCCGCCCTCGCCTATGCCGATCTTGCCGCCCTGATCGAGGGGGCGCTCAAAGAAGCGCGTGTCGCCGGTGCGACGGCGGCCGATGTGGGTATCAGCGTCGATACCGGTCTTGCGGTCACCGTGCGACTCGGTGAGGTCGAAAGTCTCGAATATCAGCGTGATCGGGCCATGGGCGTGACGGCCTATGTGGGTCAGCGCAAGGGGACGGCCACGACGGGGGATCTGTCACCGGCCGCCATTGCGGATACCGTCAAGAAGGCCGTCTCCATCGCACGGTTCACCGCCGAGGATCCCTGTGCGGGTTTGCCTGATGCCGACACACTGGCCACCGAGATTCCGGATCTCGATCTGAGCCATCCCTGGGCGTTGACCGCCGAGGACGGTATTGAGGTGGCGACCCGCTGCGAAGCAGCGGCGCGTGCGGAGGATACGCGGATCACCAACTCCGAGGGCGCTTCGGTGAATGCGCACCAGGCGCTTCGCGTCTTCGGTAACTCGCTCGGGTTTTTGGCGGGCTTCCCCTCCACCTACTACAGCGTCAGTTGCGTGATGATGGGCGCCGAGGGCGATCAACAAGAGCGGGATTACTGGTACAGCGCCTCGCGGGAGTGGCCGGCCCTCGAGAGCGCGGAATCGATCGGGCGGGAGGCGGCTCGGCGCACGGTGCGTCGTTTGGGAGCCCGCAGACTCGCCACGACCCGCGCGCCGGTGCTGTTCGTGCCGGAGTTGGCGCGCGGTCTGATCGGCCATTTCCTCGGCGCGATCCGGGGTGGCGCGCAGTATCGTCGCAGCAGCTTCCTGCTCGACGCCGCGGGCACTCAGGTCTTTCCGGATTTTTTCGGGCTGACGGAACGCCCGCATCTGCCGAAGGGCTTGGGCAGTGCCCCCTTCGATGGGGAGGGATGCGTCACACGGGACCGGGAGTTGGTGGCGAAGGGAGTGCTCGACGGCTATTTGCTGAGCTCTTATTCGGCCCGCAAGCTCGGCTTGCGTACGACCGGACATGCGGGGGGCGTGCACAACCTGTTCGTGGCACCGGGTGACGAAGACTTCACCGGACTGCTGCGAAAACTCCGCCGGGGTCTCGTGGTCACCGAGCTCATGGGGCAGGGTGTCAACGGCGTGACGGGGGATTATTCCCGGGGCGCGTCGGGGTTCTGGGTCGAGGGTGGGGAAATCGCCTATCCGGTCAATGAAATCACCATTGCCGGCAATCTGCGCACCATGTTTCGAAATCTCGTCGCGGTGGGTCGCGATGTCGACGCGCGCGGTTCAATCAGGACCGGCTCGATACTGCTGGATGAGATGACGATTGCCGGCGAGTAGTCGATTGAACTGTGCGCTCACGGGTATCTTCCCGTCCGCGAGCGACTGAGTGTCCTCCGGGCGCCAGTGTCAGCTGCCCATCAGGCGTCGTCGTGCTTCCAGATAACGTTCGGTGGTGCCTTGGATGACCTTCTCCGGCAGGTGGGGTCCCGGGGCGCGCTTGTTCCAATCGAGTGTCTCGAGATAGTCGCGGACGTACTGCTTGTCGAAGGACGGTGGATTTTGTCCGGGGGCGTAACCGTCCACGGGCCAGAAACGTGAGGAATCGGGCGTCAGGATTTCATCGATCAGCACCAGGTCGCCGCGGTCATCAAGACCGAACTCGAATTTGGTGTCGGCGATGATGATGCCGCGATCCAGCGCATAGCGCGCGGCATGGTCGTAGAGCGCGAGCGCGGTCGCCGCGATTTTCTCGGTGAGCGCACTGCCGATGGTCGCGGCGACCGTGGCCACGGACACATTCTCGTCGTGTTCACCCACCGCCGCCTTGGTGGCGGGCGTGAAGATTGGCGTCGCGAGGCGGTCGGCCATGCGAAGGCCCCTTGGCAAGCTGACGCCGCAGACTTCACCGGTCGCTTGATAGTCCTTCCAGCCGGAGCCGATCAGGTAGCCGCGGATGATGGCCTCGACCGGTAGTGCCTTCAGGCGCTTGACGACGATGGAACGCCCCGCAAGCAGGGCTCGCTCGTCGGCGTTGCCGACAAAATCCTCGACGGCGCGGCCGGTCAGGTGGTTTGCAACGATGCCGCGCGTGCGTTCGAACCAGAAATTCGAGATCTGCGTCAACACCTGGCCTTTTTGCGGGATGGGGTCCGGCAGAACGACATCGAAGGCTGAGAGGCGATCGGTGGTGACGATCAGCATGTAGGTCTCGTCGATCGCATACACGTCGCGGACTTTGCCGCGGTGGATCAGCGACAAGCCACTGAGGTGGGTTTCAAAGACCGGGGGAGAGGTATTCATAGGACGGTACATGCCTTATCGCTGCTACCATGAACGGCAGCTCCGTCATGGAGACGCATTCTGGCAAGGGCCGGAAACCAGGGTCAAGAAATCTGATGGGTTGGACGGGAAAAATTATCGGCGCGGCGGTGGGATTGCTGGCGGGCCCCGTGGGGGCTGCAGTCGGTCTGCTGCTCGGTCACCAGTACGATCTTGCCGAGAGTCGTTCGCGTGGTGCGGGGGGCGAGGCGGACGCCGACCCGGCGCGTATCTCCGGGGCCCTGTTCGAGACCACGTTTGCCGTCATGGGGTATCTGGCCAAGGCCGATGGGCGTGTGTCGGAAGCCGAGATCGATGCGGCGCGCTCGATCATGCGCCAGATGAGGCTGGATCAGGCCCACGTGCATCGAGCCATCGAGGCGTTCAACCGCGGAAAGGCGGTGGGCTATCCGCTGCAGTCCGAACTGGAGCAGCTGCGACGATTGTGTGCCTGGCGGCCCGATCTGCTGCGTTTTTTCATGGAGATTCAGCTGCGGGCCGGGCTCTTGGGCAACGATCTGTCCGGCCCGGTTCGTGGTCTGCTGTGGGGGATCGGCGAGCGTCTGGGCTTTGGCCGTATCGATCTCGATGCGCTGGAGTCGATTCTGCGCGGAGAGGGTGGTTTTGGCGGTCATGCCTACGGCGCCGGTGCCGGCGCGCGCAGCGGTGCTGTGCCCCCGCATGGCGCGCGCCTGGCGATGGCCTATGAAACGCTCGGAGTCACGGCAAGTGCCAGCGACGCGGAGGTCAAGAAGGCGTATCGTCGCCTGATGAGCGAAAATCATCCGGACAAGTTGGTCGCGCGGGGGTTGCCGGAGTCCATGCAGGAACTGGCCAAGGAAAAGACCCAGCGTATCCGTCAAGCCTACGACCTCGTCGTCGAGCACCGTGGTCTCCGCTGACGCCCCGCCGCCGGTCGCCGGTCATGTGCCCGCGGCGTTGCAGTCCTACTTCCGGGTCGCCGACGCGTGGGAGCTTTCCGAGATCCAACAGTGCAAACTGCTCCGCTGCCCGTCGGTTGCCGTGTTGCGCCGCTACCGAGTCGGTCATGGGCCGCGGCTCACGCCCGCTCAGCAAAAGCGTATCCAGATCATCACCGGCATCCATGCGGCGCTCGCCAAGAGTGGCCTCACGGGCGACCGTGGCTTTCGCTGGGTCCATGAGCCACGTCGCGAGGCCCCGTTCAAGGGCGAGCCGCCGGTGCATTACATGATGGAGGGTGGCGTCGACGCCTTGGTTGCGGTGGCCCATCTGCTCTCGGGACGCTGATACTATCGGGCTTCGTTCATCGACAGCGCACGCTCATGACACCGATCATCGCCCCTTCGATTTTGTCTGCGAACTTCGCTCGGCTTGGCGAGGAGGTCGACTCGGTCCTCGGCGCCGGTGCCGACTGGATTCATTTTGACGTGATGGATAACCATTACGTGCCGAACCTGACCATCGGTCCACTGGTGTGCGAGGCGCTACGCAAACACGGTGTCAAGGCGCCCATCGACGTGCATCTGATGGTGCGTCCCGTGGATCGTTTGATACCCGATTTCGCGCGCGCCGGTGCGACGTGGATCAGTTTTCATCCGGAGGCGAGTGATCATGTCGACCGGACGATCGGCTTGATCCGCGAGCACGGTTGTCGGCCTGGCATCGTCCTGAACCCCGCCACGCCGCTCGTGATGCTTGAGCAGGTGATGGACAAGGTCGATCTCATTCTGTTGATGTCCGTGAATCCGGGTTTCGGCGGGCAGGCTTTCATTCCGAGCGTGCTCAGGAAGGTGACGGCCGTCCGTCAGTTGATACAAGCCAGTGGGCGTGAGATTCGTCTGGAAGTCGACGGCGGCATCAAGATCGACAATATCGGCGAGATCGCGGCCGCGGGTGCCGATACCTTCGTCGCCGGTTCCGCGATCTTCGGAGCGAAAGATTATCGCGACACCATTCGGGCGATGCGCGCTGAGATCGCTGCCGTCGGCTGAGTGCTTGCCCGTTTAACGGTGCCCTGAAACGACACACCCCACTTGGCGTGGGGTGTGCACAGACTGGCCGCGTGGGTCGTGAGCGATCAGTCCTCGTCGTCCTCATCCTCGTCGTCCACCGGCGCCGGCGCACGCTTCGGTAGCGCGCGGCCGCGTGCTTCCGTGACCGGAACGGTGGTGGGTCGCGTCTTGACCTTGGGTCGGGCGCCGAAGACCACGATCGTCTTGCCGCTTGCGATGAGCAGGCCTTGTTCCTCGAGGACCTTGAGGACTCGGCCCGCCATCTCGCGTGAGCAGCCGACGAGGCGGGACAGTTCCTGGCGGCTCACCTTGATCTGCATGCCCTGCGGGTGAGTCATCGCGTCCGGTTCGCCGCAAAGATCCATGATCGCGTGAGCGACGCGGCCTGTGACGTCGACGAAGGCCAGGTCGCCGAGCTTGCGGTTCGTGCGATCAAGGCGCGTCGCGAGTTGCGTCGCGAGTTCAAAGATCAGACTGGGGCTTTCCGCCGCGATCTGGCGGAAGCGCGCGTAGGTCATCTCGGCAAGTTCGCAGCGTTGCCGCGTGCGTACCCAGGCGCTACGCGCCGAGCTTTCCTGAAAGAGCCCCATCTCGCCGAAGAACTGGCCCTTGTTGAGATAGGCGAGCACCATCTCATTGCCTTCTTCATCCTCGATCATCACTTCGACGGAGCCGCTCATGATGTAGTAGAGCGTGTCCGGCACATCCCCGGCATGGATCAGGACGGTTTTTGCCGTCACCGGACGGACGCGGCAATAGCTCAGAAACCGGTTGATTGCCGGCAAGTCGCTTAAGGGCTTCGTAGGCTCATCCATTGCTCGTTGTCCTTGTGGTGCCCCGAGGGGCCATCGTTGATGTCAACAACGGAACATAATGTAGCTCAACCGTGTGTCAGGTGCATCAATTCTCAGATCCAGCGTGCGCTTGCGGTCATGACTTTCGAGGTCAGTCGCATCAACGCGTTGATCGGAGCGGGCAGCGCTTGGCCACCGCGGTCGAGTGCGTGGGCGCCATGGCGGATTTCATCGGCCTTCATCTGTTCGAGGACCGCGCGGCTTGCATGATCGTCGTTAGGCAGCTTGCCGAGGTGTTCATCGAGATGCCCTTCGACCTGGCGCTCGGTCTCGGCGATGAACCCGAGACTGACGCGATCGCCGCACAGTCCTGCGAGCATGCCGATGGCGACGGAGCCGCCAAACCAGAGGGGATTCAGCAGGCTTGTGCGCCCACCGAGCGACTCGAGGCGAGTTCGGCACCAATCCAGATGGTCGCCTTCCTCTGCGGCTGCCGTGAGCAGGAAATCACGTAATGCGGGATCTTGGGCCACGAGTGCCTGACCGTGGTATAGCGCCTGGGCGGCGACTTCTCCGGCATGATTGACGCGCATCAGCGCGATCGACTGTCCCGCGGCGGCCGATCCGCGGGGGGGTGAAGGCGGGTCCATGGCGGGCGCGGGCTCTGGCTGAGGACGACCGGAGCGACCGGTCGATGCGCCCAGGGTGACTCTAAGTCCCTGATCAATAACGGAAAAAAGCCTGTCTGTCACAGTCAACGTGCGCATCGGCCACCTCCGCGAGCCACTAGTATATAGACGCGCCGACCCGGGCACCGCGGTTTGCCGTTCGATTCACAAGGGGCTTTGCCAAAAAGCTCGGCACCCAGTACACTTCGCGGTCTTTCGCCGAGCCCCTAGGGTCGTTCCATGTATACGAGTTTTGAAAACAATCAGACAGTGCGTCGCGACTGGTTCGTCGTCGATGCTTCCGGCAAGACGCTCGGACGTCTCGCCACTGCACTTGCGATGCGCCTGCGTGGCAAGCACAAGCCGGCCTATACCCCGCACGTGGATTGCGGCGACAACATCGTGGTGTTGAATGCCGACAAGATCGCAGTCACCGGCGCCAAGATGAGCGACAAGATGTACTACCACCACACGGGTGCGATCGGTGGCATCAAGGGGATCTCGCTCGGCAAGATGATGGCGGAACACCCGGAGCGTGCGATCGAGATCGCCGTCAAGGGCATGCTGCCGAAGGGCCCGCTCGGCCGTAAGATGTTCAAGAAACTCCATGTTTTCGCGGGCGATAAGCATCCGCATGCCGCCCAGCAGCCGAAAGCGCTGGATCTCGCCTGACGCCAGAACGTTTCAAAGAGAAGACTATGCCTGCAAGCTCAACTTATTACGGCACCGGCCGCCGCAAGACTTCGACGGCCCGTGTACATCTGACGCCCGGCACGGGCAAGATCACGGTCAACGACCGTTCGATCGAGGAATTCTTTGGTCGCGAGACCGGCCGCATGATCGTCCGCCAGCCGCTCGAGCTCGTGCAGATGGTGGATCGCTTTGATGTGAAGGTGGCGGTGGATGGCGGTGGCATCACCGGTCAGGCCGGCGCCATTCGTCACGGCATCACGCGTGCCTTGATGGAGTACGACGAAACGCTGCGCAAGACGCTGCGTGGCGCCGGCTTCGTGACTCGTGATGCTCGTGAGGTTGAGCGTAAGAAGGTCGGTCGCCGCAAGGCCCGTCGCGGTACGCAGTTCTCGAAGCGTTAAGATACGCCGCGGTCGCCGGGAGCCTACCCTCCCGGCGATCCGAGTGGCGAATCGTGGTTCGGCACCGTTGGGGGATCGTCTAATGGTAGGACAGCGGACTCTGACTCCGTCAATCTAGGTTCGAGTCCTAGTCCCCCAGCCAAAATAAAAAGCCCGCGTCAGCGGGCTTTTTTTATTCCGGTATCCGGAGCTTGGCAAGCGCCGATGCTGCGATGCATCACGCCGCACGATCTCGCAAACCCCGGTGCATGTTTGTCTGGCAGACCGAGCGCGGTCTAGCCAACGTCGAGCGATAGATCGCGAGGGCTTAGATCATCCGCGCTTCGTTATCGACGCTTCAATGTCTCGATGCCCTGCTCGGTACCGATCAGCAGAATATCCGCGCCGCGCCGCGCGAACAAACCATTCGCCACCACGCCGACGATCTGATTGATCTCGGTCTCCAGTGAGTAGGGATCCACGATGTCCAAGTGATGCACATCGAGGATCACATTACCGTTGTCCGTGATAACGCCTTCCCGAAACACCGGTTGGCCGCCGAGTTTCACGAGTTGACGCGCCACGTAGGACCGCGCCATCGGAATGACTTCAACCGGCAAAGGGAAGCGACCAAGCACCGGCACGATCTTGGAGGGATCGACGATGCAGACGAACTGGCGGGAGGCGGCGGCGACGATCTTCTCGCGGGTGAGTGCGGCACCGCCGCCCTTGATCAAGGCGAGATCGCGGGTCGACTCGTCGGCGCCATCGACATACACCTCGAGGTCGCCGGCCGCGTTGAGATCCATCACCTCGATGCCGACCTCCTTGAGGAGGGCGGTGCTCGCTTGCGAACTTGAGACTGCGGCGCGAATCCGGAATCGATGTTGGCCGAGGGCCTTGATGAAATGGTTGACGGTGGAGCCCGTGCCGACGCCGATGATCGCGTCGTCCGGTATGTAGGCCAGTGCCGCTTCCGCAGCGCGCTGTTTCAGATGGTCGTTGGCCATTGTCGAACCCTTGTTTTTAAGGCGTTTTTGCAACGCCGCGGATATTGATCCGTATTGAGCCTACCCCAGAAACGACTGTGCCCGCTTTCGCGGGCACAGTCAGTGAAGAGCGGGGGCTTAGTCATCGACCCGAAGGTCTTTGATGTCGCCCCCGACAACTTCGAAGGCTTACTTCTTCTTAGCAGCCTTCTTCTTCGTTGCCTTCTTCTTAGCAGCTTTCTTCTTAGTCGCCATAGTAGTTCTCCAAGTCAAGGTTAGTCCGAGGGCTGAGTATATACACAAAAAGATAAATTACAAGCAAGCGACTTTTTGTTGTGCTAGCGACGCATCGATTCGAAGTCTCTTCACGAGTGCGCATGCGCGCATCCGGTGTGTCGACATTCATTCGAGTGAGAGTGTCTTCCGCCATTCATCCGCAGTGACTGGCGTGATCGACAAGCGGTTGCCGCGCCTTAAAACAAGCATGTTCGCGAGCATGTCGGCATTCGCTTTGAGATGTTCGAGCGTGATCGGTCGCTTGAGTTTGCGGACGAGTTCCACGTCGACCATGTACCAGCTCGGCGCTGCCGGATCGCTCTTCGGGTCGAAGTGGTCGTGCGTGCGGTCGAAGGCGGTCGGATCCGGGTAACCCGCGCGCGCGATGCGCACGATGCCGTAGATGCCCGGCGTCTCGCAGCTCGAGTGATAGAAGAACGCCTGGTCATCGACGGACATCTGGTCGCGGATCATGTTCCGGACCTGATAGTTCCTGACACCGTCCCAATGGGTGCGGCGGCGCGGCGCGCGTGCCAGGTCATCGATACCGAACACGGAGGGCTCGCTCTTCATTAGCCAGTAATTCATGGTGTTTCCCATGCGGTCGGCGCTCGCGCGTACTGCGCGGCGCTCGAAAAGAGGGGTGGCGTCACCCGCCTGTGCCGTCACGGATCGTTGCTCTCGGACCAGAGCAACAAGGTGGGGCTAGCCGCGACACTGAAGGCTTTCCGTACCAGGACGGACATGCACAAGGTTGCCGCAGACAGTTGCCCCGGGGTTTACACATTAGGGCCGAGGGTACCTGACCCATGTCGAACACCGCAGGCGACGCCAACGCCAGACTACCCTATCCGTGGCGACCTGAGGAAGTGAAGATGCGATTCGCGCGGACCCTAGGGGTGCGCCATGCCGAGATGTTCGGCTAGAGCTCGAGTTGCTGGCCGCGTTCGAGTGATGCCTCGACGCGTTCGCGCAGTTGGCGAACGCGCTGTACCAGATCGGTATCCCCCGAATTGTCACGAGCGCGGGCCTTGAGGAGCTCATTCGCCATGTTGAGCGCGGCCATCACCGCGATTCTATCCAGTCCGATTACCTTGCCGCTGTCGCGGATTTTCTTCATCTCGGCATTCAGGTGTTCGGCGGAGTCTAGTAGTGCCGCGCGCTCCTCGGTCGCGCAGGCGAACTGGTATTCCTTCTCTAGGATGCGGACACTCACCCGAGACAGCGGGGTGTCGGTCATGCGCCATGCTCCATCGACTTGAGTCTGCCGATCATGGCTTCCACCCGGGCACGCACCTGCTCGTTCTTCTGCAGGAGGGCCGAGCGTTCGGCGGACAAGCTGTCCTGCCGGGTGCGCAGGGCGCGGTTTTCTTCCTTGAGCTGATGAACGGTGCCCATCAGCTCATCCAGCCGCCGTTCCAGCTTCTTCAGTTCAAGCTCGATGGCGGATTTCGGGTTGGCGTCGCTCATGGGAGGACTATAGGCAGCGGCCGCCCGCCGGTCAACGCGTTAGAATGCCGATACCATGCCAACCATGACTTTTGACGAGCTTGAAGACGCCTTACAGGCCTGTGGCGCCACCCTGTCGGCCGCGGAAGCGCACGGCGCGCTGTGCGGCGAGCTTGCGGCACGCGGCCATTGGGATGCGAGCGCGTGGATGGCGGAAGTCTTGCCGGCCGACGAGGGTACTCGGGAGCAGGAACTGGCGCGCGAGCAGATGGCGCTGGTGTTTCAGGACACGCACATCGCCCTCGCGCGCGACCAGATGGAATTCGCGCCGTTGCTGCCGGATGACGAGGCGCCTCTCGAGAGTCGTGTGGCGGCCTTGACGGCGTGGTGTGGCGGATTTCTACACGGTCTCGGTACCGGAGGGCTGCCGCCGAAAGCCGCGATGCCGGACGAGGTGCTTGAGGTGATCGGCGACCTGTCGGACATCGGCCAGGCCATCGTGGGTCCGGGTGACAGTGAGGAGGACAACGAGGACTCCTACATCGAGCTCGTGGAATATCTGCGCGCCGCCGCACAACTGGTCTACGACTCGCTGGCGGCTGCACGGGTCCATCGCGGAGAGTTATGAAGAACAACGAATTCGCCAAGCGCCGCAAGCAACTGATGCGGCTCATGGGGCGCGAGGCGATCGCGATCCTGCCCGCCGCGCCGGTGAGACTCAGGAACGGGGATGTCGAATTCGCCTATCGCCAGGACAGTGACTTTCAGTTTCTGACAGGGTTTCCGGAACCGGAAGCGGTGGCGGTGCTGATACCGGGCCGTCCGCAGGGGGAATACGTGTTGTTCTGCCGCCAGAAGGACCCGACCCGTGAATTGTGGGACGGACCGCGTGCGGGACAGGCCGGTGCCGTGAAGACCTTCGGTGCGGACGACGCGTTTCCGATCGAGGATATGGACGAGATACTGCCGGGGTTGCTCGAGAGCCGCTCGCGCGTCTTCCACACCATGGGTCTCAATCCCGAGTTCGACCAGCGGGTCATCGGATGGGTCAACGGTCTCCGGGCGCAGGCCAAGCACGGACTCCATACCCCGCAGGAGTTCGTGGCACTCGATCACCTGCTGCATGACATGCGGCTCTTCAAGAGCCCGGCGGAACTCGACCTGATGCGCCGGTCCGCGGCCATTGCGGTTGCAGCGCACAAGCGCGCGATGCGTCGTGCGAGTCCCGGGGTCATGGAATACCAGCTCGCCGCCGACATCCTTCATGAGTTTCATGAGCATCAGGCGGACATTGCCTACGAGCCCATTGTCGGCGGGGGCGCCAATGCCTGCGTGCTGCACTACCGTGCCAACACGGCGCCACTGGCCGACGGCGATCTGGTGCTGATTGATGCGGGTTGCGAGTATCGTTACTACGCCTCGGACATCACCCGTACCTTTCCGGTCAACGGCCGCTTCACCTCCGCCCAGCGGGCACTGTACGAGGTGGTGCTGGCGGCTCAGTACGCGGCGATCGAGCAGTGTGTTCCCGGCAACCATTGGAATGATCCGCATGATGCTGCGGTACGCGTGATCACTGAGGGCTTGGTGGCGCTCGGCTTCCTGAAGGGCAAGGTGGGCAAGTTGATCAAGGAAGGTGCCTATCGGGAATGGTTCATGCACAAGACTGGCCACTGGCTTGGGATGGATGTGCATGACGTCGGCGATTATCGGGTCGGGGAGGCGTGGCGCGTGCTGGAGCCTGGCATGGTGCTGACGGTCGAGCCCGGTCTCTACGTCCCGCCAGGGTCCGTGCGCGCACCCAAGGCTTTTCGTGGGATCGGGATTCGCATCGAGGACGACGTGGCAGTGACCCGGACGTCCCCCGAGGTTCTGACCGGCGCGCTTCTCAAGGAGCCGGACGAGATCGAGCGTTTCATGGCACGGATCGATTGACCGATGCGGGCACCCAAGAGCTCACCCGGCGTCCCTACGGATTACGACATCGCCATTGTCGGTGGCGGCATGGTCGGCGCGAGCCTCGCATTGGCCTTGAAGGACTTGCCGTTGCGTATTGGGTTGATCGAGGCGCAACGACCCGACGACCCCGGCCAGCCTTCCTTCGATGAGCGCACCACGGCGCTGTCGAACGGGACCCGACGGATTTTTGAGGGGCTTGGGATCTGGAGCGAGATCGAACCTGAGGCGATCCCGATACGGCAGATCCATGTGTCCGAGCGCGGGCGCTTCGGTAGCGCCGTGATCGATGCGGGCGAGCAGGGCCTGAAGGCGCTCGGTTTTGTGGTCGCCAATCGAGCCATCGGTGCAGCGCTGTGGCGTCGGTTGGCGGCTGCCGCCAACCTTTCGGTCCGTGCACCGGCACGGGTCGTCGATGCCGTCACGCATCCGGATCATCTGGTTCTGACGCTCGAGGAGACCGGTGAACATCGATCGGTCACGGCGCGGCTGGTGGTTGCTGCGGACGGCGCGGGATCGTTGGTCCGCGCCGCGAGTGGTGTCGGCGTGAGCCGTTGGGACTACCAGCAGACGGCCGTGATCGTCCAGGTGACGCCCGAACGACTGAATGCCGGGACGGCGTATGAACGCTTCACGGAAACGGGCCCGATCGCGGTACTGCCGGCACCGGAAGGTCGAGTCGTGGTCGTCTGGACGCTCGCTCCCGCTGCGGCAGAGCGTGTCATGGCGCTGTCAGACGAGGCGTTCCTTTCGGAGTTGCAGGTGGCTTTCGGTTGGCGCCTTGGACGACTGGTGGCACTCGGCAAACGCTTGGTCTACCCACTGGCGTTGACGCAGGCGGACGAGGCGCGTGCGCCGCGGGTGGCCATTATCGGGAATGCCGCACAGGGCCTGCATCCGATCGCCGGTCAGGGATTCAATCTCGGGCTGCGCGATGCGGCGACACTGGCGGAAGTCTTGGCGGACGCATTGGCGGTCGCGCCTGCTGAAGGCGGCAGTGACTGCCCGACGGATCTGGGTAGTGACGCGGTGCTTGAGCGCTTCGCCAGCTGGCGACAGACGGACCGGCGTCGTTTGATTGCATTTACCGACGGCCTGGTGCGCGTGTTCGCGAGCCCGTTTGGACCGGTCCGGGCGCTACGGAGCCTGGGTCTTGTATTGTTTGATCTGAGTCCGATGGCGAAGTCAGCGCTGTCGCGCTTGTCCTTGGGGTTCGCGACGCGCTTGCCGCGCCTGGCTCGCGGACTCCCGCTGCAATCGCCTGCGCCGGTCGAGAGCGCGAACCGCTCCGTATGAGTCCCCGTATCGATTTTGACGTGGTGATCGTCGGCGGTGGCATGGTGGGTGCGGCGTTGGCGGCGTGCCTTGCGACTCGTCAACAGACTCGTGCGCTCAAGGTCGCGATTTTGGAGCCCGCGCCCGTCGCGCCGCGGGCGTCCAGTGAAGCGCTGGATCTTCGTGTGTCGGCGCTTTCCCGGGCCAGCGTCACGTTGCTTCGTGAGGTGGCCGCTTGGCCGGCCATCGAAGCCCGAGGCGTCTGCGCTTACGATCGCATGCTGGTCTGGGATGCGGCCTCTGCCCCAGATTCCGCGCAGACCCTGGTGTTTGATGCGGCCGAGATCGGTGAGGCGACTCTCGGCACCATTGTCGAGAATCAGAGCATCGTGGCGGCGCTGCTGACTCAGGCGCAACGCGCCGGAGTCACGGTCTTCAGGACCGCCATCACGGGTCTGGCCCTGACACCCGACGCGGCCGTGGTGACGCTACCGGACCGAGAGCTTCGCACGCGACTGGTGGTGGCGGCCGATGGCGCTCACTCCACGGTGGCCACCTTGGCGGGCTTCGATCGGACGCCGCAGGACTATCCCCAGCAGGCGTTGATCGCGCACCTCGCGAGTGAGCGGTGGCACGGTGGGGCTGCGCGCCAGCGTTTTTTGCCCACCGGGCCGTTGGCGCTCCTGCCGTTGGCGGATGGACGTGTGTCGCTGGTTTGGTCCACGACGCCCGAACGTGCGGTGGAGCTCCTCGGGTGCGGCGACGAGGCGTTTGCCGATGCAGTGACCGAGGCGAGTGATGGCGTGCTCGGGCAATTGACGCTCACGACGGCGCGTGCCGCCTGGGGGCTTCGGCACTTCAATGCAAAGCGCTATGCGGCGACGCGCTGTGTGCTGGTTGGGGATGCGGCTCACCTGGTGCATCCTTTGGCCGGACAAGGGGTCAACCAAGGATTTCTGGATGTGCTGGCGCTTGCTGACGAGCTATCGAGGGCGCTGACTCACGGGGAGGATATCGGTGACCCGGGGGTGCTCGGGCGCTATTCGCGCGCGCGATCGACAGAAAACGCGCTGGTGGGGGTGACGCTCGACGGCCTGTATCGATTGTTCACCGCCGATGCGGCGTGGCTCAAGTCCGCGCGAGCCCAAGGCCTGGGTCTTGTCGATCGCCTCGGGCCGATCAAGCGCTGGCTGATCGCGGCTGCCCAGGGCCGTTAGATGGCAAGGTTGCTGCTGGTGCTTGTCTTGCGGGCACTGAGGGGTGGGTTGATCGCGGCAAGCGTGATGTTGGTGCCGTTGCTCGTGTGGCCGAACTCGGATGCACGGCTTACCGGTTATGCAGGACTGCTGATCGTCTTGTTGTCGGTGCAGGCCGGGCTTCGGGCCGTGGCCGCACTCGGTGACCTCGAGACGCTCGCGCGCCGCCTGGCATGCGGGTTCCTGTTGGCTCTGATCGAAAGCCTGATCGTCGGTGTTGGGCTCTACGTACTCTACGCCTGGCTGAGTCCCGGCGTATTGGAAGCGCGCTTCACAAAGACGCTCGCGCTGGTGGCGGCCGGTTCGCCCGTGCACGCAGCCGAGCGCGTCGCCTTGCTGACGGCGGGACATGCGCAGGCGACCGATCCGCTCTTCAAGGCGGTGGAAGGGGGCATGACGATCTTCTTCGCGGCCCTTTTGCTGGTTGGTTACCTCGGGATTCGGGCGCAGGTGGCCTCCCGCCTGTCGCGCGGACGCACGCGCTAGCCCGTCCTCCGCCGCTCGGCTACAACCGGTCGATCTTGGCCGCGCAGATGAAATCGTTGTCGGACAGACCCTTGATTTCATGAGTGGTGTAGCGCACGCGGCAGGAGTTGTAGCTCACGGTCAGGTCCGGGTGATGATCCTCGGTGTTGGCGATATGAGCCACGGCGTTCACGAAGCTCATCACTCGATAGTAGTCGCGAAAGCGGAACACGCGTTCGATCGCAAGCCCAGCGACGTCCAATTGCCAGGCCGGATCGATGTGGGTGAGGGCGGCTTTGGCCGCGTCCGGGGTGTAGGGCTCAACCCCACCGCCGCAAGGGCCGCAGCGTCGCTCAGCCAGAGGTTCGCTCATGGTGTGGCCTCCCGTCGCGGAAAACGTCTGACAATGTAGGCCTCCACCAGCGCCTTGAACTCCTCGGCGATGTGTTCGCCCTTCAAGGTGACGGTTTTCTCACCGTCTTCGTACACGGGGGCGACCGGGCGCTCGCCGGTGCCCGGCAGACTGATGCCGATGTTGGCGTGCTTGCTCTCGCCGGGACCATTGACGACGCAGCCCATCACAGCCACGTTCATCTCCTCGACGCCGATGTGCTGTCGGCGCCACTCCGGCATCCGCTCGCGGATATGTGTTTGGATACGCTGTGCGAGCTCCTGAAAGTACGTGCTGGTGGTGCGTCCACACCCCGGGCAAGCGATCACCATCGGGGTGAAGGACCGCAGGCCCATGGTCTGCAGCAGTTCCTGCGCCACGATCACTTCGCGGCTGCGGTCGCCGCCCGGTTCGGGTGTCAGCGAGACTCGGATCGTGTCGCCGATGCCTTCCTGTAGCAACACCCCCATCGCGGCGGCGGAGCCGACGATGCCCTTGCTGCCCATGCCGGCTTCGGTGAGACCCAGATGGAGGGGGAAGTCGCAGCGACCGGCCAGATTTCGGTAGATGGAAATCAGATCCTGCACGCCGCTGACCTTGGCAGAGAGGATGATGTGGTCGTGGGGCAGGCCCAGCGATTCGGCGAGTGCTGCGCTTTTCAGTGCGGAGACCACCGTTGCCTCGCGGACGATGTCCATCGCCTCGAGCGGTATCGCGCTCGTCGAGTTCTCATCCATCATCTTCGTCAGCAGGTCCTGATCGAGGCTCCCCCAGTTCACGCCGATCCGGACCGGCTTCTGGTGGCGACAGGCAATCTCGATCATCTCGGCGAACTGGCTGTCGCGCTTCGATCCGCGACCGACATTGCCTGGATTGATGCGAAGTTTGGCGAGCGCTTCGGCGCACGCCGGCTCGTCCCTGAGTAGTTTGTGGCCGTTGAAATGAAAATCACCGACCAATGGCACGTCGAGACCCAGGGCATCGAGGCGTTCACGGATGCGCGGGACCGCCAGCGCTGCCTCCTTTTCGTTGACCGTGACGCGCACCAGTTCCGATCCCGCCCGCGCCAAGGCGGCCACCTGGGTGACGGTACTCTCGATGTCGGCGGTATCCGTGTTGGTCATCGATTGCACCACGATAGGTGCCTCACCGCCGACGATGATGTGGCCCACTCGGACCGCGGTCGACACTCTGCGCTTTGGGGATGTCATGGCTATGCTCGTGACGTCAGTACGCACAGTGTAGCGTGCGCATCGGGAGTGGGGCGACGGCTCGCGTGCGGCGCATCGCGGGGGACGCCGCGGTGCTGTGGTGCGATGGCCACAAACGAGCGCCGTCACCGCACAAAGATTCCGTTTTCAGCCGCATCTTTGCGATACTCAATGTACTGGACGGTCCCGAGATCCACTTTGTTTCAGCAGACGACAAGGTTTGAGCGTCAGGTAGAGGTGTGCGCTTGACGACCGACACTGCACCGGTGGCGGGCGTCGAGGTTGCGCTCGCCCATGCTGCCAGAATGCTCGAAGCGCGTCCGGATCTTGCCGGTGCGCAGGCCATCGAGATTCTGAAGGCGCTTCCCGGTCATCCGGCGGCCGTGTTGCTGCTCGGTCAGGCCGAGCGCCGTCAAGGCCGCTGTACCGAGGCGCTTTTGCGCCTCGATGAGCTCGAGCGTGCGCAACCGCGCGCAGCCGCCGTGCCGTACGAGCTTGCCTTGACCTATGCCGATCTTGGCCGCTCCGCGGATGCCATCGATGCGCTACGCCGCTCGTTGGCGCTCAAGGCCGAGCAGCCCGACGCCTGGCGCCTGCTTGCTGACTTTCTCGATGCTTCCGATGATCTTGCCGGTGCGGATGAGGCGCGTGCGCGCTTCATCAAATCGGCCAATCGCGATCCCCGCCTGATGGCCGCGGCCACCGCATTGGTGGACAACCGTGTACCGGAAGCTGAGGCGCTGCTGCGGGAGCACCTCAAGGTCCATGCGACGGATGTGGCGGCACTGCGCATGCTGGCGGAGGTGGCGGCGCGACTGCGTCGTTATAGGGACGCCGAGACACTACTCGCCCATTGTCTCGAGCTGTCGCCGAGCTTCATGGCGGCGCGCCACAACTATGCCGTGGTGCTCTTCCGGCAGCAAAAATCCGCAGAAGCCTTGGCCGAAATCGAGACCCTGCTGGCTGCCGATGCCACGAACCCCGGTTATCACAACCTCAAGGCTGCGATCCTCGCCCATCTCGGTGACTACAGCGAGTCGATCGATGTCTACGAGCGAGTGCTCAAGGCCTATCCGGTGCAGCCCAAGGTGTGGATGAGTTACGGACATGCCTTGAAGACCGCGGGACGGCGCGAGGACAGTATCGCCGCCTATCGGCGGGCGATCGCGCAGCAGCCCACGCTCGGCGAATCCTTCTGGAGTCTCGCCAATCTGAAGACGTATGCGTTCTCGGATGAGGACGTCTCGGTGATGCGGGCGGCGTTACTGCGGACGGATCTCACGGTGGATGATCGCCTGCACTTCGAGTATGCCCTCGGCAAGGCGCTCGAGGATCGCGCGGCGTATCAGGAGTCCTTCGGACATTATGCCGAGGGTGCGAGGCTGAGGCGCACGCTGGTGCCGTACGATGCCGCAAATCAAAGCGCCTTTGTGGCGCGCTCTAAGCGGGTCTTGACGGCGTCGTTTTTCGAGACGCGACGCGCGGTCGGTGCGCCGGCACCCGATCCGATCTTCATCCTCGGCATGCCGCGCTCGGGTTCCACGCTGCTTGAGCAGATTCTCGCCAGTCATTCCCAGGTGGAGGGCACGATGGAACTGCCCGACATCAACGCGCTGGTGAGGAGTCTGCTTGACGCGCAGGCCGATGAGGAGAATTCCCGGTATCCGGCGGTGCTCGAGGGGTTCCGGCTCGAGCGGTTCGCGGAGCTGGGGGCGAGCTACCTCGAGCGAACCCGTATCCAGCGCAAGACGTCGGCACCGTTCTTCATCGACAAGATGCCGAACAATTTCATGCACGTTGGGTTCATCCACCTGATCCTGCCGAACGCCAGGATCATCGACGCTCGACGCCATCCGATGGCCTGCTGCTTTTCGAATTTCAAGCAACATTTTGCGCGTGGGCAGAATTTCTCCTACTCGCTCGAGGATGTCGGTCGTTTCTATCGTGACTACGTTGAGTTGATGGCGCATTTCGATGCCCAGTTGCCCGGTCGGGTACACCGGGTGATCTACGAGGATCTGATCGAGAATCCGGAGCGTGAGGTACGGCGCGTGCTCGACTATTGCGGTCTGCCCTTCGAGACCGCCTGTCTGAGTTTTCACCAGAACGAGCGTGCCGTCAGGACGGCAAGTTCCGAGCAGGTCAGGCGCCCGATCAATCGGGAGGGTATCGACCAGTGGCGCAGCTTTGAGCCCTGGCTTTCGCCGCTCGCCGAGACGTTGGGTGCGGTGCTCGAGCAGTATCCGGGAGTGCCCGCGTTCGGCACATGACGGTGGTGGCGACTCCCTAGGGCGCTTCGTTGAGCGGTGTGTCGGAAAGACTCCTCGCGACTGGTGTGTTGGAGCGCTTAAGCGGGCCTCGGTGCGCCGAGTCGCACGTCGTAGTGGCTGGCTGGACAGGCCCGATAGCGACCGGTACGCTAGCAGGCGCTCGAATTATTTGAGCGTCAATAAATAAACCGTCCCAGCGCGAGCACTCATGCGAACAGTTAAAACACTCGGTCTTCTCGGTACTGGCGTGATTGGTGGTGGATGGGCCGCACGAGCCCTTCACTATGGCATCGACGTGATCGCCGCCGATGTGAAGCCCGAGATGGAGGCATGGATTCGGGGGGCGGTGGCAAACGCGGAGCCGGCGCTCGCGCGCCTGACGCAGGCGCCGCTGCCGCCCAAGGGACGGCTGACCTTCACCACCGATCTCAACGAGATGGCGGCCAAGGCGGATTTCATCCAGGAGAACATCCCGGAAAACATCGAGCTCAAGCAGCGGATCCTCGCGCAAATCAGCCACCATGCCGCGAAGGATGTGGTGATCGCCTCCAGCACGTCCGGCATCATGCCCTCCGATCTCCAGAGAGACATGGTGGCGCCCGAACGCTTGATCGTCGGGCATCCGTTCAACCCCGTCTATCTGTTGCCGCTGGTCGAATTGGTCAAGGGCAAGGCGACCCATGATGATGCGATCGAGGCCGCAAAGGTCTTCTATACCTATATCGGCATGCATGCGCTGAAGGTCCGTCAGGAGATTCCGGGGCATCTCACGGATCGCCTGCAGGAAGCGCTCTGGCGCGAAATCCTCCACCTCGTGAACGATGGGATCGCGACCACCGGTGAGCTCGACGAGTCGATCATCTATGGTCCCGGCCTTCGGTGGGCCGGCATGGGGACGAACCAGATTTATCATTTGGCGGGTGGCGAGCCCGGCATGCGCCACATGCTGCATCAGTTCGGACCTTGCCTGAAGTGGCCTTGGACCAAGCTCGAGGCCCCGGAGCTCACCGAACAACTGATCGATCGCATGGTTGAAGGGACTTCCGAACAGGCGGCAGGCCGCTCCATCCGCGAGCTCGAGCGGCTCCGTGACGATTACCTGGTCGCCATCCAGCAGGTATTGAAGCAGTTCAACCTGGGCGCTGGTGCGACCTTGAAGGCGGTCGAGGAACGCCTCTACAACGAGGCAGCCGCGCGTGCCGACCAGACGGCCGATGGTTCGCACCAGCCGTTGAGGCTCTACCAGACCGAGGTACGGCCGGAGTGGATCGACTACAACGGGCACATGACTGATCATCGCTACCTGCAGGTGTTTGGCGATGGCGTCGATGTGTTGTTTCGCCGGATCGGCATCGACGACGCCTATCGAGCGGCGGGTCATGCGCCCTATACCGTCGAGTCCCACGTGCGTCACTTGGCGGAGGTCAAGCAGGGCGATTCGGTGTACGTCACGACCCAGCTACTGCATGTCGACCCCAAGAAGTTCTGGTTGTTTCATCGGATGCACCGCGTGAGCGACCAGCAGGTGGTCGCCGTCGGTGAACAGATGTTCGTACATGTCGATGCGAAACTGAATAAGGCCGCGCCGATGCGAGCGGATGTACTGGCCAAGCTGATGGCGATCGCTGCAACCCACGCGGGACTTCCAAAGCCCGTCGAGGCCGGACGCGGAATGTCGCCTCACAAGGGCTGATCGGTGCCAAAGATCGTCGATCATCAGGCGCGGCGCGATGAGATCGCGCGCGTGGCCTGTTCGGTGGTTGCCGAGCACGGTTTCGAACAGGCGACGACGGTCAGGATCGCCGAGGCGGCGGGCTACACGACCGGAATGATCGCGCACTATTACGAGTCGAAGCGCGAGATCATCAAGGCGGCCCTGCGGTTGACGCTGCGACGCGTCGAGCAGCGCTTGTCCGAGCCCCACGACAGTCTCTTCGATGTGCTTTCGCAGATGCTGCCGCTCGATCGGCCACGTGCGATGGAGGCGTCGTTCTGGACGGCCTACTGGGGGCAGGTGTCCACCGATCCGTACTTCAAGCGGCTCAACGGCTGGGTGCACCGTGAGTACGATCGCCTGTACAAGCGCTGCTTTGCCCAGCACTGGCCGGAGTGGACGAGTTGGCCTGAGGCGGTGCGACGTGTCGTTCAGGGGGCGATCGTGACTTATGTCGATGGCGCTACCGTCAACGTGGCGATCTTTCCGTCGGAGTATCCGGCCGCACGCATGCGACGTGAGCTTAGATTGCACATCGATCTGTGGCACGCATGGGGCGTGAGTGCGGCGGGTTCCGGAGCGTCGGCTGCGCCGGTGTCGGGTACGAGACGAAAATCTCGCAGCCGTATCCGCTAGTGCTTTAATACGATCAGGCATACGCCGAGTAGGGGGTTTCGATGGATTTTTCGCTGACCGATGAGCAAAAGCTCATCATCCAGACGACGCGTGATTTCGTCACTCACGAACTGATGCCTCACGAGGCGGAGATCGAGGCCACTGGCATTCTTCGCCCGGAGCTCCATCAGGAGTTGAAGGCGAAAGCGATCGATGCCGGGCTCTACGCGGCCAACATGCCGGCAGAGGTGGGTGGCGCGGGCCTCGACACCTTGACTTGGGTCCTCTACGAGAAGGAACTCGGTCGCACCGGGTATGCGTTGCATTACAACTGCGTCGGGCGACCGTCCAACATCCTGTGCGCCTGCGAGGGCGAGCAGCGCGAGCGGTATCTGTTCCCTGCCATCCGCGGTGAGCGTGTCGATTGTCTCGCGATGACCGAGCCCGGTGCAGGATCCGACATTCGCGGCATGCGGGCGACGGCGGTCGAGCAGGGTGGCGATTTCGTCATCAACGGCACCAAGCATTTCATCAGTCATGCGGACCATGCCGATTTCGTGATTTTGTTCGTCGCGACCGGCGAGGAGAGTGGTCCACGCGGCAGCAAGAAGCTGATCACCGCGTTCCTAGTGGATATGGGAACGCCCGGATTCGAGGTGCGCAGCGGCTACAAGAACGTATCGCATCGCGGGTACAACAACTGCATCCTCGAGTTCAACGACTGCCGCGTTCCGAAAAGCGCGATTCTCGGTGAAGTCCACAAGGGTTTCGAGGTCGCGAACGACTGGCTCGGTGCGACGCGGCTGCAGGTCGCGGCCACCTGCCTCGGACGCGCCGAGCGGGCGCTTGATCTGGCGATGCAATGGTCGGTGGAGCGCAAGCAATTCGGGCAGCAGATCGGCAAGTTCCAGGGCGTGTCTTTCAAACTTGCGGACATGGCGCTAGAGCTTCGTGCGGCAGAGCTTCTCACGCTCGAGGCGGCCTGGAAGTTCGACCAGAAGACGGCCACCGACATGGACATGGCGATGGCCAAGTTGAAGGCCTCGGAGACGCTCGCGATGGTGGCCGATGAGGCGCTGCAGATTCATGGTGGCATGGGACTGATGTCCGATCTGCCGCTGGAGCGGATTTGGCGCGATGCCCGGATCGAACGGATCTGGGAAGGCACCAGCGAGATACAGCGGCATATCATCTCGCGTAGTCTGCTCCGGCCTCTGGGGGGTTGAGCGGGCCGGCACGCGAGATCTGTGCTGGTAGCGCGTGCCGGTCTCCAGTAGCATCGGGTGAACTCTCCGGGGAAGCGCATGACTGACCGTCCGAGACTTCTGGCCCCGTCCGATGGGACTCGTCTGGTGCTGCTTCTCTCGATGGCGGTCGCCATCAACTACATCGATCGCGGCAATCTCGCCACCGCGGCACCGTTGATTCAGGATGAGTTGCACCTGTCGGCCACCCAACTCGGCTTCCTGATGTCGGCGTTTTACTGGACTTATGTGGCCGCCATGGTGCCGGTCGGTTGGTTGGCCGAACGTTTTGGCGCGAAGCCCGTGCTGGCGGCGGGTCTCGCCATCTGGGCGCTCGCGACATTTTTCACCGGGCTGGTGGCGGGCTTCATGGGCATCCTGTTGCTGCGATTCATTTTGGGTCTCGGTGAGAGTGCCGCTTTCCCGTGCAGCTCCAAGCTGCTCGCCAGTCAGTTGCCGAGCGAGCGACTCGGCATGGCGAATGGCATCCTGGCCTTCGGCTACCTGGTGGGCCCGGCGATCGGCACGGTGATCGGTGGCTTCATGATCGCCTGGTGGGGTTGGCGTCCAGTCTTCATGATTTTCGGCGGACTGTCCTTACTGTGGTTGTGGCCCTGGCTCAGGCTCAAGGTCAATGAGCCCCGGGTCGCGGCGGCATCCTCCATGGCCGAAGCGGGCCCGGAGTTTCGCGAAATTTTGCGCGCGCGAGGTCTTTGGGGCGCGTCGCTCGGGCATTTCGCCTCGAACTACAACTACTACTTCATCCTGGCGTGGTTGCCCCTTTATCTCGTCAAGTCGCGGGATTTTTCGATGGAGGCGATGGCCGGCATTGCCGGCGCCTCCTATCTGATCAACGCGCTCTGCTCGTTCGTGATGGGGTGGGTCACCGATCGTTGGATTCGCTCGGGGCGCTCGGCCACGCTCATCTACAAGTGGGCCATGGGTTTTTCACACATCACCGCGATCGGCTGCATGGCCGGCATGGTGCTGTTGCCGCTCTCCGGGGCGATCGCCTGCCTGTTCCTGTATCAGGTGGGGCTGGGCTTGTCCTCCCCGGGGGTGTTTGCGATTTCCCAGATCATGGCGGGCCCCTCGGCCACGGGCCGCTGGGTGGGCGTGCAGAATTTCTGCGGCAACCTTGCCGGCATTCTGGCGCCGGCTCTCACGGGAATTCTGATCGACAGCACCGGATCCTTCGCGAGTGGATTCGCGCTCGCCGGACTGGTGAACGTCCTGGGCGTGCTGGGTTGGATCGTGATCCTTCCGAAGATTGCCCCGGTGCTCTGGCGGACAGGTCGTGTGGCCACCGGCGATGAGGCTCGCATGACTTTGCCGGGCTGACATCGCGGGGACGACCGCAGTACCGGCTAGATCACTTTCCCCGGGTTCAGGATGCCGTGCGGATCGAGCAGTCGCTTCACATCCGTGATCAGCCGCTGTTTGAGTGGATCGAGTTCTCGTGACAGCGTGGCCTTCTTCTCGAGTCCGATGCCGTGTTCGGCCGAGAAGGATCCGCCCATGCCCTTCAGTCCCGTCGTCACCAGTGCCGCAATCTCCTCGTATCGCGGCGTGATCGGCGCGGGGGCATTCACGGTCAGATGGATGTTCCCGTCCGCGAGATGCCCGACCATGTAGACCGACAGCGTCGGATCATGAGCCTCGATCCGGGCCGTGAATGCGTCGAGATACTCGCCCAGTCGGCTGAGTGGCACCGAGATGTCGTACCAGAGTCCGCCGGGGCGCTCACGGTCGACGGCCCAGTCCTCACGGATGCGCCACATCGTGTGCCGCTGGGCCTCGTTTTGGGCGATCAGCGCATCGGCGATCGCCCCTGACGCGAGTTCGGGTTCCAGCGTCGACAGCAACGCGCTCTCGGCGGCCTCGGCGTTTGCACCGGTCGCCTCGAGTAGCAGCACCAAGGCATGCTGGCAGAGCGTATCGAACTCCGTGAACCCCAATGCGCGACACACGGTCACGGCATGGTTGCCCGACATCACCTCGAGTGCGCTGAGCCTGCTGCTAAGCGCCGTCTGTAGCCGATGCGCCAGTGCTGCCAGGGTCGTCGGGTCCGCTACGGCGATCAGCGCCGAACCGAGTGGCCCATCCGCGTCGACCAGTGCAAGTGATACGCGCGTAATGATGCCGAGCAGGCCTTCGGCACCGATGAACAGACGCTCGATCGCCGGACCCTCGTTGCGCTTTCGAACTTCGCCGAGTTCGCTCAGGATCCTCCCATCGGCCAGCACGACCTCGAGGCCGAGCACCCGTTCCCGCATGGTGCCGAAGCGAAACGCTTGGCTTCCGCCCGCGTTGGTCGACACCATGCCACCCATCGTTGCGCTGTCACGGGCGCCGAGATCAATGCCGGGTGTCAACCCGTGAGGCGCGCATGCGGCGGAGACTGCGCCGAGGGTTACACCCGCCTGAACGACGATCGTGCGGCTGATCGGATCGAGGTGCTCGATGCGATTCATGCGCTCGAGCGAGAGAATGATCTGGCCTTGGGCGCTGACCGCGCCTCCCGAGATGCCGGTTCTGCCACCCTGCGGCACTACCGGCAGGTGATGTTCATGGCAGAGCTTCAGCACGTCCGCGACTTCGGTCGTGGTGGCCGGTCTTATCAGGAGATCGCCCAGCAGGTTGTGAGGATCCACACCGGGATCGCGCGTCGCCAGATCGCGTTGCGTCAGCACATGGGCACGGCCGACGATCTCGATGAAATCCGCAACGTGTTCGATCGGTGTGCTCATGGCCTTGGTGTCTTCCGACCGGTGCTCATCCTGAGGGTTCCCCGGCCGGCGTCTCAGGACGTCGGCCGGGGACATCATCAGGCGCGCATCTTGCTGCCTTTGGGATCAAAGGCGGCTTCCGGCAACCTGACCGCACGGCGACGCACACCGATCAGTTCCACCTCGAAGCCTTCGATGTGATCGGCAACCGCCTTGTCGACATAGCCAAGCGCCAGTGATTTTCGGACCGTGTGGCCATAGCCGCCTGAGGTGACCCAACCGACGACCTTGTCGTTGTGGAAGATCGGCTCATCACCCAACGCATCGGCGTTGTCGGCCGCAACATCCAGCATGATCAGCCGTCGCTCACCACCGCTTTGCTGTTCGGCAAGCGCCGCTTCACGGCCGATGAAATCGCTCTTCTTGAAATCGACGAAGCGGCCGAGGCCCGCCTCGAAGGGGCCGTAAATGGGCCTGAACTCGCGGGCCCAGGTACCGAAGCTTTTCTCAAGCCGTAGCGAGTTCAGGGTACGACCGCCGATCAGGGTCAGCCCATGCGCCGCGCCTGCGCTCATCAGGAGGTCATAGAGGGTCCGTTGATAGTCGGTGGTCACCCAGAGTTCATAGCCGATGTCACCGGTGAAGGACACCCGCCCCATGAAGGTGGGCACCATGCCGACGTCCACCTTGCGGAAACTCATGAATGGGAACGCAGCGGTCGACAGATCGTCCGACACCAGCGGCTGCAGGATCTCGCGGGCGGCGGGGCCGGCAACCGACAGGCCCACATACTCCATCGCGCAGGGTCTGACCGTGACACCGGTCGGCGGCAGGCTCTGCTCGAACCAGCGCATGTAGAACACTTCCGCGGCATAGGTCCCCACCACGAAGAAACGCTCCTCGCTGAGGCGTGCGATGGTGAAATCACCGATCAGCCGGCCCGCGTGGTTGAGCATCGGTGTCAGGACCATACGGCCCACGGCCGGAACGCGATTGGCCATCACGTGGCCGAGCCACTCGGCGGCCTTGGGGCCTGTCACCTCGAACTTTCCGTAGTTCGAGATCTCGAGAAGGCCGGCACGTTCACGGACGGCGCGACACTCGGCGGCGACATGGTCATGGGCGTTTGAGCGACCCCACGTGAAGTCCTCCTTCGCCGGGGTGCCCTTGGGCGCGAACCACAGCGGGTGTTCGAGACCGCAGTAGTCGCCGAATACCGCATTTTCCGCCACCAGTCGATCGTAGATCGGTGTGGTGCGAAGGGGGCGTGCCGCCGTGAGTTCCTCGTTGGGGAAGCGGATGCTGAAGCGGCGCGAGTAGTTCTCACGGACCTTGGCATTGGTGTAGGCGAGTGTCGCCCAGTCGCCGTAGCGGGCGACGTCCATGCCCCAGATGTCGGCACCCGGATCGCCGTTCACCATCCACTCGGAGAGTGCGAGACCCACCCCGCCGCCTTGGCTGAAGCCGGCCATCACGCCACAGGCTACCCAGTAGTTCTTCAGTCCTCGCACGGGGCCGACGAGCGGATTGCCATCGGGTGCGAAGGTGAAGGGACCGTTGACGATCTTCTTGATGCCGGCGGTTTCGAGGCGAGGGAAGTGCTGGAACCCGACCTCGAGACTCGGGGCGATGCGGTCGAGGTCATTCGGCAAAAGATCCTGCCCGAAGTCCCACGGCGTGGTCTTTGGTGACCACGGTACGCCGGCACGCTCGTAGGTGCCCATCAACATGCCACCCCGTTCCTGGCGCATGTAGATCTCGCCCTCGAAGTCGATGCAGTGCATCTGTTCCTTCTGGCCTTTGAATTCCGGGATGTCCTCGGTGATCAGGTACTGGTGTTCCATCGCCAGGATGGGAAGCTCGAGTCCGACCATCCGACCCACTTCACGTGCCCAGAGGCCGCCAGCGTTGACGATGTGCTCTGCATGCACGTTGCCCTTTTCGGTGATCACATCCCACGTGCCATCGGCGCGCTGCTTGCAGTCGACGACGCGGGTCTGACGAACGATTTCCGCGCCGCCGATCTGAGCGGATTTCGCGTAGGCATGCGTCACGCCGTAGGGATCGACGTGACCCTCGATGGGATCGTACATCGCTCCTAGGAAGTGCTTTTCTTCCATCAGCGGATAGATTTTCTTGGCTTCGGCGACCGAGATCAGTTCGAGGTCCATGCCGAGATAGCGGCCACGAGCCTTCGCCATCTTGAGCCAGTCGACGCGTTCAGGCGTACCGGCGAGCATGATGCCGCCGGTGATGTGCACGCCGCAGGATTGTCCGGAGATCGCTTCGATCTCCTTGTAGAGGTTGATCGTGTACTGCTGCAGCTTGGCAACGTTCGGATCACCATTGACGGTGTGCATGCCACCCGCGGCATGCCAGGTCGACCCTGAGGTCAGTTCGGCCCGCTCGATCAGCAGGACATCCTTCCAGCCCGCTTTGGTCAGATGGTAGAGCACGCTCGCACCGACCACGCCGCCGCCGATCACCGCTACTTGTACATGCGTTCGCATATCAATCCTCGAGTCCTGTTGTGAGTGAGTGCCGCGACATCGCGGCGAACTATGGAGTCATCATCCTGTCAGCTGACGGGCGGCGCGCCGCCTTCAGACTTGCGGCGCGCGACAAAATCGTCGATTGCCTCGACGACTGCCGGGTCGCGGGCAGGCGCCTGATAGTCTTTGAGCGTGCGCTGCCAGATCTCGTGGGCCCGTTCCGTGGCCGTGTGGCCGCCCGCCTCGGTCCATTGCCCGAAATTACGCCAGTCCGATACCAGCGGTGTGTAGAACGCGGTCTTGTAACGCTCCATCGTGTGGGCGCAGCCGAAGAAGTGGCCGCTCGGGCCCACCTCGGCGATCGCTTCAAGCGCAAGCTCTTTCGGACTCGCGGCCACGGGCTGGAAGGTCTCGGCGAACATCTGCAGCATCTCGATGTCCAGGATGAACTTCTCATAGGACGTTGTCAGGCCGCTTTCCAGCCAGCCTGCCGCATGCAGCATGAAGTTGCAGCCACCCATCAGCGCGCCCCACAGGCTCATCTGCGACTCATAGGCCGCCTGCGCATCTGGACTATTCGAGGCGGTGGCATTGGACGAGCGCCATGGGAGTCCGATGTGACGCGCCAGCTGTCCGGCGCCAAAGGAGGACTTGGCATATTCCGGGGTGCCGAACGCCGGAGAGCCCGACTTCATATCGACGTTCGAGGTGAAGCTGCCGTAGACGATCGGCGCGCCAGGGCGCACGAGTTGAGAGAGCACGAGGCCTGCCAGCGCTTCGGCATGGGCGAGCGTCAGCGCGCCGGCGATCGTGACCGGGGCCATGGCGCCGGCCAGTGTGAAGGGCGTGATGATCAGCGGTTGCAGCGCTTCGGCGAAATCCATGATGCCTTCGGCCATCGGGATGTCGAGCTGCAGCGGTGAGTTCGTGTTGATGATGGCGAGCGTATGTGGATGCGCCTCGAACTCTTCTCGAGTCAATCCGTAAGCGATACGGATGAGTTCGAAGTTGTCGTGGATCTGGCCGGTGCCACGGGCATACACGAGCGGAATCTTGTCCGTCAGCATCAGCATCGCGCGAGTGGTCTCGAGATGACGAATCTGAATCGGCACATCCTGGGGTTCGACGCCACCACCGAGTACATGCATCACTTCGAAGCTCTGACAGAGCTTCATGATGTTCGAGAAATCCTCGAAGGTCCCGGCGCGGCGCCCGTGCTTCAGATCCATGATGTTGGGTGGCCCGGAGGTCGGCGCGAACACGACGTGCTTGCCGGACATGGGCATGTGGCGGGCGGGATCCTTGGCGTGCAGCGTCACCTCACGTGGGGTGGTGGACAGGCACTGGGCAACGAGTCCTCGGTCGAAGCGCACCATGTGGGTTGCGGGATCAAGGTCGGCGCCTCCCGCGGCATAGGCCAGCCGGGCGCGCTCGGACAGTACCCGCATGCCCTGATTTTCGAGGATCATGAGAGCCGCCTCGTGGATCGAGGCGACTTCATCCTCCGAGAACACCTTGAGCGGTTCGAAGGGGTTGGTCAGGTGTCGATAGCTGCGGGAGCGATCCGCCGCGGGTTCGGCGGCCGTAGCGGACTGGGGTCGGCGGCGACCCGCGCGCCGCTCAGTTCGATCTTGATGCTCTGTCATGTGCCATGTGCTCCAGAAAACTCTAATCAGGGATCGCCCGTGCGATCGGTGGACGGTGTCGCATCAAGCGGTCACGCGGGGACGGTCCGGTGGGCGCCGAACTGCTCGATCAGCCAGGACCGAAACAGAGCGATTGCAGGATCCGACAACGCTTCGGGATGCGTCACCAGGTAGTAGCCGAAGCCCTCGTCCAGAGTGATGTCGAAGGGACGCACGAGTCGGCCGGCAACGATATCGTCCTTGAAGAGATTCACGTCGACGAGGGCCAGACCTTCACCCGACAGGGCGTACTGCGCTGCGAGCAATGAAGTATCGAAGACCAGTCCACGCTCGAAATTGAGTGTGCCGAGGTTTTGTTGTCTTGCCAGTTGCGCCCACATGTGGTGTCTCGGCAGATCGGCGATGCGGACGTGGATCAGCTCGTTGTCCTGCATGAACGCGGCAAGGGGCTTGCCGGCATGACGCGCCGCGATTTCGGGATGACACAGGATGCTGAGGCGCTCCGGCCACAGCAGATCCGAGACCATATCGGTGACAGCGGGTTTTGAGTAGACGACAGCCACATCGACGTCGTTCGGCGGGGGACCGACGTCGTAGGGACTCACCAGATCGAGGTTGACCTCGGGACTGGTGGTACGAAACTCGCGCAGCAGTGGCACGGCAAGATGTACAGCGAAGGTCGGCGGCATTTGCACCCGTAGCGTACGAAGTGTTGGTGCGCCGGCCTCCCGGATCTCGTCGATCGCGTACTCCAGCCGATCGTAGGACTTCGTCACCGCCGGCAAAAGGTGCTGGCCCGCGGTCGTCAGTAGCAGTGATTGCGGTTTACGATCGAACAGCTGAACGCCGATCAGTTTTTCAAGCGAGATCACATGCCTGGAGAGCGCGCTCTGCGAGATCAAGAGGGCGTTGGCGGCGGCGGTGAAGCTCCCGTGCTTGGCCACGGCTTCGAATGCACGGAGTGCATTGAGCGGTAACCAGCGCCGGTCGATCTTCGCCCGATCCATGACAGCCCCCCGAGGTGTCGGCGACACCCATCCGTGTCGCCGAGGAGCCGCCATTGTACTTGCGGGTTTGGAGATTCGGGGCGGGAATGCCGAGTTTTACGGTCTCTCAGGTGTCGCATGCTTTTTTTTGATGCGGCGATCTGATTTTGACAAGAAGCGGTCGTCTGCCGCTCGTCGTCGGCCGCTTTGCTTGCGGGTCTCCTCGCGCCCATGGGCACGAGTTGCCTGATCTTTCCTGTCAGCCGAGGCCTCTTCCTTGCCGCGGCGAGGTCGATGCTCCGGCGCCATGCCGGCGTTCCGGCACGGCGCCCTCATCCTCGAGGTGGGTCCGACCTGCTCAGCGGCCGCCCTTGCTGAAATTGCTGTCGGCCACCAGGCAGAGAATTTCAAACATCATGCTGGCGCCGACCAGTGCGGTGTTGCCGGTCTGATCATAGGGTGGCGAGACCTCCACGACGTCACCACCCACCAGGTTGAGCCCTCTCAGGCCGTACAGCAGGCGTTGGGCATCGATGGTCGAGATGCCACCGACTTCGGGGGTGCCGGTGCCTGGCGTGTAGACCGGGTCCAGTCCATCCACGTCAAAGGTCAGATACGTCGGGCCATCGCCAACCACGCGGCGGGCTTCCTCGATGATTTTTTCGACGCCGACCCGGGCGAACTCCTCCATGAAAACAACGCGCATGCCGCTTTTTTCGGAGAATTCGATGCCGTCCATTTGATTCTGTCCGCCGCGGATACCGATCTGGATGCAGCGTGTCGGATCGAGCACGCCGTCTTCCACCGCGAGACGAAAAGGTGCCGCGTGCGTGAACTTGGAGCCGTACACCTCGCCCCAAGTGTCGGTGTGCGCATCGATGTGGATCATGCCCACCGGCCGCTCGGAGGCAATTCCCTTCAGAATCGGGTAGGTGATGAAGTGATCGCCGCCCGCCGATACCGGCAAGATGCCCGCGGCATGTACGGCGCGGTAATAGGCCGTGATGTCATCGATCTGCGACTTGAGGTCATAGCGGCTCTTGAAGCGGACGTCCCCGAGATCGGCGATGCGACAAAGCTGATAGGGGTTCATTCGCATGCCGAGGTTGAAGCCGCGCATCAAGCTCGAGGAGTTGCGGATTTCGCGCGGGCCGTGGCGTGCGCCGGGCCGGTTGGTGACCCCAAGGTCCGTGGGCACTCCGATGAGACCGATGTCGACATTCGCGAGCGAGCTTGCGAGTGGCGCCCTCATGAAGGTCGCGAGTTCCGCGTAGCGAGGCTCCTTCATGGGCTCGTATTCGACGCCATCCACCACACCAGTTTTCTTGTAAATCATTGTTTTATCTCTATATTTATTGGCCGATCACGGTGCGTTGTGCGTTCGCGCCGCGAGGACCGAACAGGCTCACGAGCACGAATGCCGCTGCACTCAGACTGAATCCGACATAGATCGGCACGTCCGAGTCGATACCCTGTGTGATCATCAGTACCACGACCGCACTGCTGCCCAGCGCGATGGCGCTCAAGGCACCGGCGGCCGTCCCGCGCTTCCATAGCATCGCGCCGATCACCGGTACGAACAATGCCCCGACCAGCAGGTCATAGGCCACGGTGATTGCGGCGATCACATCGTGGGTGTAGGTCGCGACGATGGTCATCAGCACCCCGAACAAGAAGGTCAGCAGACGACTTTGGAATACAGACCCTGTCGTCTTCTGGGTGCGTAGCGGCAGATAGACATCCTCGAGCAGCACGGTCGAGGAGGCGAGCAGGCAGGCGCTCGCCGTCGACATCATCGCAGCGAGTGAGGCCGCGAGCACGAGTCCGCGCAGCCCGACCGGTAGCACCGCATTCACGGTGAACGCGAAGGCCGAATCGGGGTCGGCGAGGGTGGGGAGGAACACATGGCCCGCAGCGCCGATCAGGGCGCCGGCCATCGCGTAGAGGAGGCAGTAGATGCCTACCGCGATGCCACCGAGGCGTGCCACGCGAACATTGCGTGCCGTGAAGACCCGTTGCCAGACGTCTTGGCCAATGATGATGCCGAAGAAGTACAGCACGAAGAACGCGAAGATCTTGGTCCCGCCGATGTGGGTCCAAGAGAAGAACTCCGGCGGCAGGTGTGCGTGCATACCGGCGAGTCCGCCGGCATGGTAGATCGACGCCGGCAGCAGGATGAACAGAATGCCTACCGTCTTGATCACGAATTGGACGATATCGGTCACGGTGAGCGACCACATGCCGCCGAACACCGAGTAGGCGACCATCACACTGCTGCTCATCAGGATGGCCTGTGTGCGCGGCATGCCCACGATGACCTCCATCACCGCGCCGACCGCGATGGTCGCCGTGACCGCCACCATGAAGTCATAGGCCACCATCACGACGCCACCGGCGATGCGGGCCGTCGGGTTGTAGCGTCGCTCAAGGAGCTCCGGCACGGTGAATAGCTTGAGATCCAGAATGCGTGGTGCCAGCAGGGTGCTCAGTACCAGGATGCCGATGCCGTACATGAACACGAGCCACATGCCGGAGATGCCGTACTGGTAGCCGAGCTTGACGCCACCGACCGTCGAGGCGCCGCCCAGCACGATCGCGGCCAGCGTCCCGGCGTAAAGCCACATGCCGACCGAGCGGCCGGCAACCAGAAACTGTTCCTGATTGGTGATCTTGCGCTTGGCCCAGTAGCCGGCACCCAGAATCCCGACCATGTAGGCCATCATCACCAGAAAATCGATGGTCACCATCGGTGAGGGTCCTGTTCGCTGCGAATGGGGCGCTCGCGGCCCGGTTGAGCCAACAGCCTACTAGACTGGACGGCTGCTTGCAGCCGGCTCGCGCGGTGGCGTGTTGTGATTTCCACCCACCGCGCGTGTCCGATGGCACACTGAGGCCGTGGCCGGAGTGTCACACGACGGACAACAACCGGTGCAACCGCCGGACACCGGATCGAGGGGGGCAGATACGTTGATCGCAGTGATCGACCGCCATGTTCGGCGGCTCGTCGGCATCCTCAGGGCGCCCCTTGGTGTCGTGCTGGTGCCGATCGTACTCGTCTGGGTTGTCGAGCGACTGCTGGCGTGGCTTTGGCTTGGTCAGACGCCGGCTCGGGTGTTCAGCGACGCGTGGGTGGTGCTGCCGGGCTTGGCCTTGATGGGTCTTGCACTCACGAGCGTCACGGCGATGCTTCTCAGAGTGCTGTTGCTCGTGGTTATTTTTGTGACGTCGTACGTCCAATACGCGTTTCATGTCTACTTTGGGCGCTTTCTCGGGGAAGACGAGTTTCGTCTTGCCGTCGGTAACCCAAAACGTGAACTCTGGGCGAGCCTTGATCTTTATTTCAGCAAGTACGCCTTGCTGGCGGCTGTCCTCGTCACCGCGCTCTACCTGTTGCTGGCCTTCCGGAATCCGCGGGTACCGGGCGGGCACCGCCTGTCCGTGGTGCTGCTGTCGGCGCTGCTCGGTTGGTGTCTGATGCTCGAGGTGGCCAGCCCGGCCCGTGCGGTCTACTCGCCGGTCCTTGCGTTTGCGGCGACCTCGGTGCGATTGGGGGTGCACTGGTCGCATTCGCTTCTGGAGACACGACCGCGGCGTCACCCGGCGCCGATGCCCACGGGAGTGGTACCCGACTACGACGTGATCTACCTGGTGGGTGAAAGTCTGCGTGCCGATCGTTTTCGGGGCGCGAGTTATGGGCGCAATACGATCCCACGCCTTCGGGGTCTCCAGTTGCCGAAGATCGAGTTCGCGAATGTCACGAGCGGCGGCGATTGCACCGATCGATCCATGCCGCTCCTGATGGTGGGTCCCGCCCGGCCTTTCAATACCGACATCTACCGACGGCCGACGCTCTTTGCCTATGCCAAGAAAGCCGGCTATCGGACCGCTTTCGTGAATGCCAACGAGAACGATTGGCCGGAGTTTGTCGATGACAACATCGATATCTTGAGCCGTAATATCGAAGCGTTCGGTGGAGCTGACCGATGGCGCTTTGGTAATGACAACGAGATGCTCCCGGTCATCGCCGAAATCGCCAATGCGCCGGGTCGACAGTTTTTGGTCGTCGAGACCTATGCGGCGCATTGGCCTTATGACGATCGTTACGTCAGTTGTCCGGAGTGTCGGGTCTATTTGCCGGACCTTCGTGGCAAGGCGGCGTCATTTTCACCCAAGTTCCAAAAACTGATCGTCAACAGCTACGACAATGCGCTCGTGTATTTCGACCAATTCGCGACCCGATTGATCGGTGCGCTCAGGAAGCCCACTTTGATCGTGCTGACGAGCGATCACGGCGAGTCGCTGGGTGAGAATGGACTGTGGGGGCATTGTTCGGCGTCCATCGAGCAGATGTTGGTGCCGTTGATGTTTCTTGCGACCGACGAGCGTGTCGCCCGTGCGGCGGGCTTCCCGGAGCTCGAGGCGAAGACTGACCTGCCGCTGTCGCATGCCAATATCTTCCCGAGCTTGCTTGGGGTGCTGGGGTACGACAGCACTGCCCTCGAGTTTTCCTACGCGCCGAGCGTTTGGCGCTTACCGTCGAGCGAGGAGGGTGCTCGGCCGGTGCTGGTCTCGCCGATCGGCGACGGTACCCAGCAGGAAGCCTTTGTCGGCGTCGATGCCCGCAGGCATCCCTCGAGCCGGGAAACCATGCCGGCCGGCCATTAGTCCGGCCGGGCCGCTGAGGGCGGGTACGGCACCCATCGCCCTTTGGTTTCGGTCATCATTGGGAACATCGGGTGTCGCGAAGCCCGCGGGAGAGTTGAAGCGTCATGCCGGCGAAGGCTGCGTCGATCTTGTGGCGATCCTTGTTTCGACTGGAGGATGACAGTCCCTTGTCGTTGCAGGCGCAGCTGCGTCAGCAGCTGATTGCGGCGATCGTCGGTGGCCAGATCCCTGCCGATGCGGCCGTGCCCTCCAGTCGTGAGCTTGCCGCGGAACTCGGTGTGGCCAGAAACACGGTGGTGCTCGCCTACCAGCAACTGGTTGACGACGGCTATTTGCTGGCGCGGCAGGGTAGCGGTTATTTCGTCAGTGCCGACATCGCGGGTCGGCAGATCACTCCGGTGGCCGCGAGTGAGTCCGCGATCGAAGCGTCGCCGGATTGGGATCGACGGTTTCGCATCTTGCCGTCGATGCAGCGCAACATCGAGAAGGCGCAGGACTGGCAGGCGTACGACTATCCGTTCATTTATGGCCAGTTTGATCCGGAGCTGTTCCCAACCCAGGACTGGCGGGCCTGCTGCCAGCAGGCGCTTGGCGTCATGGAAATCCGTGATTGGGCCCAGGATCTGTTTACGCGCGATGACCCTCAGCTGATCGAGGAAATTCGCACCAAGGTATTGCCGCTGCGCGGTGTCTGGGCGAAGCCCGAGGAGATCATCATCACGATCGGCGCCCAGCAGGCGCTGTATTTGATCGCGGATCTACTGGTCTCGCGTGATACTCGCGTCGGCATCGAGAACCCGGGGTATCCGGACGCCCGCAACATATTCGGCATACGGACCGAGTTGCTTGAGCCGCTACCCATCGATGGGCAGGGGCTGATCGTCGGTCCTGCGCTCGCCGCTTGCGATTACGTCTATGCGACACCGAGTCATCAGTCCCCCACCACCGTGACGATGCCCATGGCGCGGCGTCAGGCACTGCTCGCGCGCGCGGCGTCGGACGACTTTTTGATCATCGAGGATGACTACGAGACGGAAATTAGTCGAGGCGGGCGTGCCAATCCGGCGCTCAAGAGTCTCGACGAGGCGGGGCGCGTCATCTACGTGGGGAGTTTGTCGAAAATGGTGGCGCCGGGGTTGCGCCTTGGCTACGTGGTGGCCGCGCCACGGCTCATCGAGGAGTTGCGGTCGCTCCGGCGACTAATGATCCGGCATCCGACCGCATTCGTTCAGCGCGCCTTCGCGCTATTCCTCGCGCTCGGTCACTACGACGCCCTGAGTCGACGCGTCATGCCCATTCATGCCGAGCGCGCGGCCGTGTTGATGGCGGCGCTGCAGCAAAATTTGCCAGAGGTGCGTGTCGTGCCGGTGGACGGTGGGCTGTCGGTCTGGCTCGAAGGCCCGGCGTGGCTCGATGCGGGCAAGCTGGCGGCGGATGCCCGCGCGGCGCGAATTCTGATCGAACCGGGTGAGGTTTATTTCATGGAGTCCTCGCCCCCCCGTTCCTGCTTCAGGCTGGGGTTTGCCTCGATCGGCAAAGAGCGGATCCCTGAGGGTATCGCGCGGCTTGCGGCGCTCATCGTGCGGCAACGGCCTGTGTGAGGGCGCGCCGCGGGCGATTGGTCCCAACGATCGTGAGTCACTGGCTCTAGTCGCAAAGGTCGCTGCCTGCGATCATTCTTCGCCTAAGCCCTGATGCTGGGAGTGTAGCCTGTGACCGTATCCGCTGAAGCCGCCCGTAAACTCCTCGATGACATGTTTGCTGCCTTCAATCGCCACGACGCTGCGGCGGTGGTGGCGTTGATGACCCCCGATGTGACCTTCGACACCGCCGGTGGGCCCGAGGTCCATGGTGCGCGTCACACCGGCCGCGCCGCTGTGCAGGCGGCCTTCGAGGCGGTCTGGGCCGGTATTCCGGACGTGCGCTGGGATGCGGTCACGCATCATGTCGGTGCCGACCATGTGACCACCACCTGGATATTCCGGGGAACGCGCGGTGATGGGGCTCGGATCGAGGTTCAAGGCATCGACCTGTTCACCTTCCGTGAGGGTCTGGTGGCCACCAAGAGCGCGTTCCGCAAGGATCGCCCAGCGATCAAGGCGTGACGCCATGAGTGCTCGACGTGATTTTTCGCCACCGCGTACGGCAGAATTCGCGCCCTTTGACGCCGGGCGTGCGGCGTATGACCCAAAGCACGACCCGGTGGTCGATGCCGGTCCCGGCTGCAACCGCGCTTATGCGCCGACTTATTGGATCGCGACCGCGGGCTCACCCCCCGAAGACGACGGTGTGCTGGATCGGGACATCGACGCCGATGTGGTGGTGATCGGGTCGGGTTATACCGGTCTTTCCTGCGCCATTCATCTGGCCAAAGCGGGTCTCAAGCCGGTGGTGCTCGAAGCCAACACGGTTGCGTGGGGGTGCAGCACGCGAAACGGCGGGCAGGCGCAGATTTCCTCGGGTCGGCTGAAACGCTCAGGTTGGATCGAGCGATGGGGCCTTGAGGTCGCGAAAGGCATGCATGCCGAGGTCTCCGAGGGCTTCGAGCTCTTCCGAAGCCTCATCGGCGGCGGCGAGTTCGACTGCGAACCGCAGGACGGCGGGCACCTCTACATCGCGCACCGGCCACGCATCATGCCGATACTCGAGGCTGAGTCGCGACTGCTGAACGAGACCTTTGGTTATCGGTCACGGGTCGTGTCGGCGGACGAGTTGAAGCGCGAGCACGTCGATGATCGTGAGGCGTCTGGTGCGATGTTCGAGCCCGACGGCGTGGGCGTCCATGCAGCGAAGCTCGCTTTCGGATACCTCAAGATGGCGCGACGGCTCGGGGCGATCGTGCACACCGGGAGTCCCGTGACGGGTTGGGAGACGCGCGAGGGCGTGCATCATCTGCGAACACCGCGCGGGACCGTTCGTGCCAAGGCGGTGGCGATTGCCACGGCCGCCTACACGCCACCTGGCATGCACCGTCTGACGCGGCACAAGCTGATGCCGGTCTTGTCGAACTCGATCGTCACCCGGCCGCTGACTGCCAGCGAGCGTGAGGCTTGCGGGTTCCGTTCGAAGGCATTCTATACCGACACGCGTGTGCTCAGGCACTACTATCGTTGCCTGCCCGACGGTCGCGTGCAGATCGGCAGCCGCAGTGCGATCACCGGCGCGGACGCCCCGGCGTCGAAGCACCTTGACCTCCTCAGAGCCGCGCTCGCTCGCAAGTTTCCGATCCTCGAGGATGTGCAGATCGACTATTCGTGGTGGGGCTGGGTCGATGTGGGGCACGATCTGATGCCGAGGATCTTCCAGCCGGATCCTGCGCAGCGCATTTTCTATTCACTCGCCTACGGTGGCAACGGCGTGATGTATTCGGCGCAGGCGGGACGTCGCCTTGCGCAGCTGGTGACCGGCCAGCCCCTCGGCCGTGCCTTGCCGATCTTTCAGTCGCCTCTTCCGGGTCGCGGTATCCTGCGGCCATTCCGGCGGCTGGGGCAGCGTGCACTCTATGTCTGGTACCACCAGCGTGACGAGGCGCCGTGAGGCGCTGCCGCGTCGATCCTTTTCGGTTGTCAATGGTTTTCCAAGAACACTAGCTTAAGCGTCCGAGAGACGGGAGATTCGATTATGAAGATGACGACGGAAGAAGCCTTCATCAAGGTTCTGCAGATGCATGGAATCGAGCATGCCTTCGGCATCATCGGTTCGGCATTCATGCCGATCTCGGATCTGTTCACCAAGGCGGGCATCACCTTCTGGGATGTGGCCCACGAGACCAACGGTGGTCTGATCTGTGATGGTTACACTCGTTCGACCGGCAAGATGGCGATGGCGATCGCCCAGAACGGCCCGGGTATCACCGGATTTGTCACGGCCATCAAGACAGCCTATTGGAATCACACGCCGATGCTGCTCGTGACGCCGCAGGCGGCAAACAAGACCATCGGGCAGGGCGGTTTTCAGGAAGTCGAGCAGATGGCGCTGTTTCGCGACATGGTCTGCTATCAGGAGGAAGTCCGCGACCCGACGCGTGTGGCCGAGGTACTGAATCGCGTGATCAGCAAGGCGAAGCGCCTCTCGGGCCCTGCGCAGATCAATATTCCTCGCGATTATTGGACTCAGGTGGTGGACATCACCTTGCCGGCGATCATCAATTTCGAGCGTCCGAGTGGTGGCAAGGATGCGATCGCTGCGGCGGCCAAGTTATTGTCGGAGGCGAAGTTCCCGGTGATCTTGTCGGGCGCCGGCGTCGTGCTTGGCAACGCCATTCCAGAGTGCGTGGCGCTCGCCGAGCGTCTGGAGGCGCCGGTGTGCAACAACTACCAGCACAACGATTCCTTCCCGGGCAGTCATCCGCTGGCGGTCGGGCCGCTCGGCTACAACGGCTCCAAAGCCGGTATGGAACTGATCTCGAAAGCGGACGTGGTGCTGGCGCTGGGTACTCGTCTCAATCCCTTTTCGACGCTTCCTTGCTACGGTATGGACTATTGGCCCAAAGACGCGAAGATCATCCAGGTCGACATCAATCCTGATCGCATCGGTCTCACCAAGCCCGTGACCGTGGCGATCTGTGGCGACTCCAAGCAGGTCGCGGCACAGATCCTCGCACAGCTATCGCCGACCGCCGGTGATGCGGATCGCGCGCAACGCAAGGCGACCATCCAGTCGACCAAGCAGGGCTGGCTCAAGGCGCTCGCGACGATGGACTACGAAGATGACGATCCGGGTACCACGTGGAATGCCGACTCACGTGCCCGACAGTCGGATCTCATGTCGCCGCGTCAAGCGTGGCGCGCAATTCAGGCGGGGATGCCGGCGGATGCGATCATCTCGAGCGATATCGGCAACAACTGTGCGATCGGTAATGCCTATCCCACCTTCGAAAAGGGCCGGAAGTATCTCGCGCCGGGTCTCTTCGGTCCGTGCGGCTATGGCTTTCCCTCCATTATTGGCGCCAAGATCGGTAATCCCGCAGTCCCGGTGATCGGCTTCGCAGGCGATGGTGCCTTTGGCATCTCCATGAACGAGATGACCTCGATCGGCCGCAACGAATGGCCGGCGATCACGATGGTGATTTTCCGTAACTATCAGTGGGGTGCCGAGAAGCGTAATTCGATCCTCTGGTACGACAACAACTTCATCGGTACCGAGCTCGACCCGAATCTGAGTTACGCGAGTGTGGCGCAAGGCTGTGGTCACAAGGGCGTCGCCGTGCGTAGTGCGTCCGAGCTCACTGCGGCCCTCAAGGAGGCCTGTGCCGCGCAGCAAAAAGGCGTTACCACCTTCATCGAAGTGGTGCTGAACCAGGAGTTGGGTGAGCCCTTCCGTCGTGATGCCATGAAAAAGCCGGTTGCCGTGGCAGGTATTCGTCGCGAGGACATGCGGCCGCAGATCGTCGAATGACCGAAGGCTCGGCGGCCACAATGAGTGCCGCGTCCGTCGGGAAGGCGATCTCCCGACGGATCTTGGTGCTCAACGCGGGGTCTTCCTCCCTCAAGTTCGCGGTGTTCGACGAACTTCGGCGGGAGACCCACGGGCAAGTGGAGGGTATCGGGACGGCCCCGAGGTTGCGGGTTGGCGCGTGGTCTCGGGCTGCGGAGATTGATCGGCGTCTCGCGGCCGATCTAGACCATCAGGGCGCACTCCGGGAAATCTTGAGTACGCTGGCGCAGGGCGGTGTCGCGGCGGGGGATCTGAAGGCCGTTGGGCATCGTATCGTGCACGGGGGCGCCGCATTCACGGCTCCCCTGCAAGTGCGTGCCGACCAATTGGCGCAACTCGATGCGTTGCGTGCGCTGGCACCACTGCACAACGGCTACGGTCTTGATGCCATTCACAATCTGCTCTCGCTGGTGCCGGATCTGCCCCAAGTCGCCTGTTTCGACACTGCTTTTCATGCCACGCAGCCGGACCTTGCGACGCGACTCGCGCTGCCGGATGAGTATCACGCCCGTGGTTATCGACGCTATGGCTTCCACGGTCTCAACTACGAGCATGTGGTGTCGGTGCTTCCCGGCGTCTCTGGAGAACCGTTGCCACGGCGCTTGTTGGTGTTGCATCTTGGCAATGGCAGTAGCCTCTGTGCCATCGCCGAGGGTCGTAGCGTCGCCACCAGCATGGGGTACTCGACGCTCGACGGGCTCGTGATGGGAACGCGCTCGGGGGCCATTGATCCCGGCGTGTTGCTCGCTTTGTCGCGCGATGAGGGTCTTGATCCGAAGCAACTGGAGGATCTGCTCTACCGCCGATCGGGATTGCTGGCGCTTTCGAATCGCACCTCAGACATGCGCTCGCTGCTCGATGCTCAGGATGCCGACAGCCGTCGCGCCATCGAGCATTTCTGTTACTGGGCGGCACGGCATGCCGGATCCGCGATCGTGGCGCTGCAGGGCGTCGATGCGATCGTCTTCACCGGGGGTATCGGCGCGAATGCGCCGGAGGTGCGTCGCCGCATCCTCGTTCACCTCGAGTGGCTCGGTCTTGCGCTCGATCAGGACCGTAATGGCGCCAATGAACCACGACTGTCGGCACCCGGGGCCACGATCGGTTTGTGGGCGATTCCGGCAGACGAAGAGTTGGCGATTGCCCGTCACGCCTTCGCCCTGATGGGCGCTGATCGTTGATGCCGCTGCGCGGTGGCTCCTGACGCTCGTAGGGCAGCACGGACGAGTGACCGGGCGCATGCTACAGTCGATCCACGGGTGTGATCGGCGGAGCGGGCCTTGCCCGATGTCGCTGATCAAAGATTTCCGCAGCGTTAGGAGGCAGGCGCATGTCCACGTGGAGTGACCGACGAATTCGCGAGATCTGTGCCATCACCGGTGCCCGGAGCTATCTCGAGATCGGCGTGAACAAGGGAGAAACCTTCAACGTCGTGAACATGCCCGAGAAGGATGCGGTGGATCCGAAGTTCCTGTTCGATACGGCGTCCTATGCCAACGATACCGTGCGGTTCTTCGAGATCACCAGTGATGAATTTTTCACATCCCCACACGGAAAGCCGGCTTACGATCTTTTTTTTCTAGACGGCCTGCATACCTTCGAGCAGACGCTCAGGGATTTTCTTTCGGCGCTCACGCGATCTCATCACCGCACCGTCTACTTGATTGATGACACGGTGCCGAGTGACGTCTACTCGTCGCTGAACGATCTGCAAGCGGCTTACTCGTTTCGCGCCAAGGCGGTAGGCCAGGCGATGCATTACGACTGGCATGGCGATGTGTACAAGACCGTGCTCGCGCTGCATGATTTTTTCCCGACCCTTGATTTCGCGACCATTACCGATGGCGGCAACCCGCAGACCTTGGTGTGGCATGAGCGCCGGCGGAACTTTGCCCCGATGCTGAATGACCTCGAGAAGATTTCACGAGCCACCTACTTCGATGTGCCGCGCTATCAGGACGCTTTTCATTTCATGAGTGAGCAGGACGCGTTTCAGCGTCTGCGCGAAGCTTCCGCGGGTTGGCGCCAGTCCTAACGGGTTCGGTCGCCAGGGTTCGGCGGGCGGGCGCGGACTCCCGATGGCGCAGGGGCGTTCATCGGATGGACGCGATTTCGCGAAACAGGGGATACTGTCGATCCGGCAGTGCTCAGGGGCGGCATGATCGTGGCGGCGATGGAACATCCTCGACAGGGTCCGCGGATCCGCTGGCGCATCTTCTCAATGCTGGTGACCGCGGCTGCCATCCTCTATTTCCAGCAGCGCAGTGTCACGGTCGCCGCCGAGCGCATCATGCCGGAGCTCTCGCTCAGCCAGATGCAGATCGGCTGGCTGCAATGGGCCTTTGTGCTCAGTTACGGGTTCCTGCAGTTCCCGGGCGGCGTGTTCGGTCAACGGCTCGGCGCGCGGCGAGCGCTGGCGGTCACCGGGCTGCTCGCGGTGCTGGCCTGTGTGGCTTTGCCGTTGGCGCCGACGCTTCTGAACGGCACGTGGTTGTTCATCGCGCTCTTCATGAGTCAGCTGTTGTTGGGTGTTGCGCAGGCGCCCTTCTATCCGATCTGTGCGGGCACCATGGAGCGCTGGCTGCCGCCCAATCGTTGGGCATTGGCACAGGGTATCCACACCTTTGGCGCGCAAGTCGGGGCGGCGCTCGCACCGCCGGTTCTCGTGCTGCTGATTCAAGGGTTTGGTTGGCAACGAGCACTGGTCTGGTCGGCGTTGCCGGCGCTTGGGTTCATCGCGCTCTGGTTTTGGTACGGACGAGACACGCCGAGCGAGCACGCGCGGGTGTCGGTCGAGGAGCTCGAGGAGCTTCAGCAGGAGCGCGCTGCGACAACCGATACCCGCATCAGTTTTGCGCGCGTGACCGGCATCCTGCTCAATCGCAACGTGCTGATGGTGACGCTCTCGTATGCCGCTATGAATTACACCTATTACCTGCTCTCCAACTGGTCGTTTCTGTATTTGATCCAGGAACAGCATTTCACGGTGCTGGAGGGCGGTTGGATGGCAAGTCTGCCACCACTGGGTGCTGCACTCGGCGCGGGGCTCGGTGGAGTGCTCACCGAGGTGTTTTGTCGGCGGCTCGGTGTCCGTTGGGGCTACCGACTGACGCCTGTGGTGTCGCTGCCGCTCGCAGGGCTTTTCCTGCTGGGGGCGATTTCAGTCAGTAGTCCGTACGCCGCGGTGGCCTGTCTCGTGCTGAGTTTCAGCTGTGTGGAACTGACCGAAGCCTCTTACTGGGCGGCGACCATGCGTATCGCCAAGGCCGATACCATGGCGGCGACGGGGGTGCTCAACACCGGTGGCAATCTGGGCGGCATCGTCGGGATCCCGATCGTTGCTTATTTGTCGGGTCATCAGGCTTGGAATCTGGCCTTCATCACGGGGCTCGGCTTTGCGGTGGTGGCGGCGCTCTTGTGGCTGCGGGTACAGACCGACACCGGCTCGGCGGCTTGAGTTAAGCCTCGGCGACGAGCGTCCTCATCAGGGGCTCGGCACGGGTCCGCTGCGTAGCCACGAGACGGCACTCGCGATGTCATCGGCTAGCGGTCGATCGTCGCGATAGGTGGCAATCCTGGATCGCAGCCTGCGATGCAGGTCAGCGATGCCAGGGGCGGGGGATGTTTCCTGAATGAGAAAATCGAGTCCCTGCGCCGCCGCCAACAGCTCGATCGCCAGAATCTGTTCGGATTGCCCCACGACCTCGAGGCATTTGAGTGCTGCAGGGGTCGCATGACACAGATGGTCTTCCTGAAGCCCTGAGGTGACGCCACCATCGAGGCTTGCCGGCGCGCACAACCTGCGGTTGTCGGCGACGAGTGACACGGCGGTGTATTGGGCGATCATGAAGCCCGACCCGGCGCCGGGTACGGCCGACAGGAACGCCGGCAATCCGTTGACGAGCGGATTCACGAGACGGTCGGTGCGCCGTTCCGACATCGCCGCCATAGAGGCGACGGCCTGCGCGAGACTGTCCATCGCGAGGGCAAGTGCGGCGCCCACGGCGTGCGCTTCGGAGTACACCCTCGGTTGATCGATCGTGCCTGCGATGGCCGGGTTGTCGGTGACCGCGGAAAGCTCCCGGGTCACGACGCGTAGCGCCTCGGCAAGCACGTCTCTCGCTGCGCCATGCACGTGCGGCATCGCGCGAAGGCTGAGAGCGTCTTGTGTGCGCTGGCCTTGGTGTGCGATGAGATTGGCACTGCCGAGGAGGCGGTCACGTAGTCGCTGTCCCACAAGATTGATGGCGGCGGATTGGCGTAGCGCCAGTGCTTCGAGATCAAATGCCGACAGTTGCCCACGCAGGGCCTCAAAGCTCATCGCACCGACCTCATCGGCCCAGTCGAGCAGTCGACGTGCACGGCCGAGCGCCAACGACGCGAGGCCGGATGCGCACGGTGTCCCGTTGATGAGACTGAGTCCTTCCTTCGCTTCCAGAACGAGTGGTGCCAGTCCCAGATGGTCGAGTGCCTGGGATGCGCTCGGGCGCCCCATCACGCGTCCTTCACCAATCACCACCAGTCCGACGTGCGCCATATGAGAGAGATATCCCACGGAGCCTTTGGAGGGCACCTCGGGTATGCAATCCTCGTTGAGAAGGGCCACCAGACGATCGACAAGCTCGAACCGAACGCCCGAGTGACCAAGGCACAGGCTGTTGACCTGAGCCGCCATGATTGCCCGTACCACGTCCTTTGGAAGTGGTGCTCCGACGCCAACGGCATGGCTCATCAGTAGATTTCGCGACAGCGCTTGCTGTTGCGGACGGTCGACGAGGACATCACAGAGCGCGCCGACACCCGTGTTGACGCCATAGGCGCGAATACCTTGGTCGATCAGGCTGTCGACGATACGGCGACAGTGCTCGACTCTCGTCCGCACTCGGTCCGAGATCGTGAGCCGCGCGCCCCGTGCGATGGCCTCAATGTCGGCCACGGCCAGTGGGCCGTCCAAAATCACCAGAGCGGTCTGGTCGACGAGAGTCATGCGGGGATCTCAGGACGTGCGACGGCGCATCGATCAGAAGCGTAGCGACAGACAGCTCAGACCGCCATCCATTTTCTTGAATTCCGACATTGCGAGCGGTAGCGGCGCGTAGCCGAGCTTCGCCAGGCGGTCCTCGAAGCGCGGGTACCCTGCCGGTACCAGGATGCGGTCATTGACGCGGATGCAGTTCGCGGCGTAACTGTCTTCCGGCTCGAGTATCACCGACTCGAAGGCGGCGAGCTCTGGGAAGGTCGGCAGTCCCGCGGCCATCACGAGCCTGCCATCGCCCAGTGCCGAGACACCGGTCTTGAAGTGCAGAAGTCCCGGGCAGCCGCGGACATCCAGAATAATGGATGGAAAGCCAAGATCCCCAAGCAGGCCTGCCAATTGCCTGGCGCCCTCCGGATTGGTGCGCGCCGAGATGCCGATCAGCACGGCGGAGTCCGTCTCGCAGATATCGCCGCCATCGACGGTGCCGGGGGCTTCGATATGACCCAGAGTCGGGTAGTGCTTCGCCAACGCCCGTTCGATCGCCGCTGTTTCGCCCATGCGAGAGCTCGCGCCGGGGCGGGTGATGATCGCCCCGCGAGGCGTGACGATCGCCGCGTCTTCAACAAAGGTACCGTCTGGAAAACGCTCGTCGGCATCAAGCACCTCGATCATGAGGCCAAGCTGCTGCAGTGCGCTCGCATACGCGGCATGCTGAACGAGCGTCATTGGAAGATCCGGCGTGCCATCCGCGCTTTCGGTGATGCCGTCGGCGAAGTTGGTCCCGGGTGTCTTGAGAATGGCTCGGCTGAACGTGCCGAACATGTCAGCGTCCCTTCCAGTTCGGCTTGCGCTTTTCGGCAAACGCTCGAGCACCTTCCAGAAGGTCCTCGGATTGCGCAACCTTCATCACGGCATGCAGGGCGTCGTGCAGCTCAAAGGCCGGGTTTTCGGCCACCATTTCACTGTGGTGCAGCAGTTGCTTGAGCGCAGGGAACAGCAGCGGCGGCCCTTCGGCGATCAGCGTGGCCACTTCCCGTGCTTTTTGCATCGCTTCGCCTTTGGGCACCACCCAGTTGGCAAGACCCCACTGTTTGGCTTCGGCCGCATCCATGGCGCGGCCAAGCATCAGGAGTTCGACGGCAACGTGATAGGGGATACGGCGACGAAGCTTGATCGTGGCTGCGTCGGGCAACACCCCGACCTTGATCTCGGGGAGCGCGAAGCGTGCATGCTCCTCCATCACGATCAAATCCGTGCCCAGCACCATCTCGAATCCGCCACCGTAGGCGATGCCGTTCACGGCGGCGATGATGGGTTTGTCGAGATTACGCGGGTGGTTGAGGCCGCCGAAGCCGCCGACACCCCAGTTGGAATTGGTGGCTTCGCCATCGGCCGCCGCCTTCAGGTCCCAGCCGGGCGAAAAGAATTTATCACCGGCGCCAGTAAGGATGCCGACCCGTAGCGTCGGATCCTTCTGGAAGTCGGTCCAGATGTCGTTAAGTCGGAGGCTGGTCTTGAGATCGATGGCGTTAGCTTTGGGCCGATCGATCGTGACCTCGAGTATCGATCCATTTCGGACTAGACGTACACCATCGCTCATGTTGCATCGCTCCTGGACAGTCTGATCAGCGCATCGACCGCGACCACACCCAGGCCCTTCGGCCGGACGATGATCGGATTGACGTCGAGTTCGTTCAAGCAGTCGACATTCGCGGTCGCGAAACGCCCGACGCGAAGGATCGCCTCGACCAATGCATCGCGGTCACCGGCAGGCTTTCCCCGAAATCCATCCAGCAGTCTGGAGACCTTCAGCCGATCCAGACCACGACGGATGTTGTGCGCCGTGAACGGCGGGAGAACGTTGGTCGTGTCCTTGAAGTACTCGGTCATCACGCCACCATGACCGAGCACCAGAATCTGTCCGAACTGCGGATCGACGATTACCCCCACCAGAATCTCGGCGACCCCATCGGTAACCATCTGTTCGACCAGTAGTTCGCCCGACAGCGCACGGAGTCGCGCCGCTGCATCCGTAGCCTCCGCCGGTGAACGGATATTGAGGATCACGCCCCCGACTTCCGACTTATGGGCCAGCGTGTCGCTGACTGCCTTCATGACCACCGGGAAGCCGATGTCGGTGGCGGCCTGAGCGGCCACGTCGGGAGCCACCCGTCGGGATGACGGGACTGGAACACCAAATGCCGCCAGTGCCGCCTTGCCGGCATGCTCATCGAGTGTCGCGGCCGCGCCGAGCGGAGCGGACGGACGCTGCAGTACCGGAGCGGTCGCAGAGCGCCAGGTCTCACCGAGAACGGCTGCGAGGTTCAGGGCCTCGAGGCCTTCCCGTTGGCCTTGGAGCGGCACGACGCCGGCAGCCAGGCATTCGGCTCGCATGTCCCTGTAGAGAGTCTCCGGTAGCGACGCGAGCATTGCGCCACGCGTGCTCGAGTTTTTTGCGGCGGCGATAAACTCGCGGATGGGCATGTCATAGGCGGCGGTATCGGTGTGCTCCGCCGGCGGACAATCCAGCATGAAGGCGATCGAGTCATAGCCTGCCGAAAACACGCCACTAAACAGCTGTCGCAGTCGCGCCTGGTCGAACCAGATATACGTATGAAAATCGAACGGGTTGGCGATCGTCACGCGTGGCCCGAGCACGGTCGCGAGAGTCGCCTGGGTTGTGGCGGGTATCTCAGTGAACTGTAGCGCCATGTCACGCGAGACATCGGCAGTCATGGCCATGTCGCCGCCCGACGCGCCCATCACCAACACGCGTGGACCCGTCAATGGCCCGCCGCAATGGAGCACCTTCAAGGTTTCGATCAGGGTCGCCAGGGTGTCGCATCGTGCGATGCCGGCATCACGGCAAAAGGCGTCGAACACGCTGTCGGCGCCGGCGAGTGCCCCCGTGTGCGTGGCAGCCGTGCGGGCGGCGATCTCAGTCCGGCCGGACTTCACGAGTGCAATGGGCTTGCCGGCACGGCGGGCTTTCTCGGCAGCTGCCGCGAAGCGGCTGGCATCCTTGATGCCCTCCACATACAAGCCGAAGGCCGTCACTCGTGGGTCCTCGGCAAGCTCCTCGATCAGATCCTCGAGCGCAAGGCGCGTCTGATTGCCGACGGTGATCACATAGCCGATGGGCAGCGATCGATGGTTGAACATCAAGCTGAGGCCGATCGTGCCGCTTTGCGTGATGAGCGCCACGCCGCGCTCGATCGGGTTCGCGACCACTTGATCAGGCCAGAGTGCGACCGAGTCGAAAAAGTTGATGAGCCCGTAGCAGTTGGGTCCCGTGAACGGGAGCTCGCCTGCAGACCGAACCAGTGCATCGGTGAGTGCCGCGCCCTGTGGGGTGGCCGTCTCATCGAACCCTGCCGCGAAACAGACGAAGCCGCCGGCGTCGCGTGCCGCGAGTTCGCCGGCGATCGCAGGCACGTCATCACAGGGTGCGGCGAGGAAGGTGGCATCAGGTGCTTCGGGAAGCTCGGAAACGCTACGGTAGTACCGAGTGCTCGCATCCGATGCGCGTGTGGGATGTATCCGCCAGATCGTTCCTTTGAACCCGATCTGACGACTTGCCGCGGCGACAGCGTCGGTCCACGCGCCGCCGATCAGGGCGATGCTTCTTGGTGCCAGGAGGCGTTTGAGCCGTGGATTCACTTCAGCGCCTTGTCATCGCGAGTGGCCGTGCACGCGGGCCTGGCCACGCGCCGCCGTCATAGGCAAGTCGCAAGGTCTCGATCGCTGCGCGGATGTCATCGGGGAACGGTGTGGCCCCCTGGGTGTCGCCTTGTCGGTAGTGCAGCAACATGAGCTCGGCTGTTGCGACCGGCGCGACGCTATCATCGGTCCTGATATCGACGCCAAGATGCAGGCGCTTGCTGTCGACACCCAGGACGATCGCGTCGACTGCCAATGTGGCGCCGGCTTTGACTTCCTTGAGCCAGTGGATGTGCATCTCGAGTGAATAGAGGGTGCACTGCGTCCGCTGCCGATAGTCGGCATCGATGCCCACCTGGTCCATGAGCGCGTCTGTGGCCAGACTGATGATCACGCCGTAATAGGCATCGCGCAAATGCTGGTTGTAATCGATCCACTCCGGCAGGAGCGTGGTGCGATAGATCGTGGTTCCAGCCATGCAGCGTGTCTCGGTAGGTCGGTGACGTCGAGTGGTCTCGGTGTGATGGCCGCGGCGGTCATCCCGCCGGACGTCGCCCAAGGGCAGCTGCACTCGACGAGTTATATTATCGTTGCTTTGATAAATAAACTAGCTGCGCGGGGCGGTCAGGCCGGCCGGGCGTTTGATCGGACTGTGCTATTGTCGGGCGAATAGAGGGAGACATGCGCTATGGCAACTACGGTCGGTGGGCAGTTGGTGGCGATGCTCGAGGCCTTTGGGGTTCGCCATGTCTTCGGGATCCCCGGCGTACATAACCTCGAACTCTATCGCGGGCTTGCTCGGTCAAAGATTCGACACGTCACGGGACGCCATGAGCAGGGCTTGGGGTTCATGGCCGATGGTTATGCCCGCGTGTCCGGTCGGCCGGGTGTATGTTTCACCATCACCGGTCCCGGGCTCACCAACATCACCACGGCGATGGCGCAGGCTTACGGAGATTCGATTCCGCTACTCGTGATCTCGAGTGAGAACCGACGCGCGGAGATCGGCACGGGCCGCGGGTATCTGCATGAACTCATCGATCAACGTTTGATGGCGTCGCTGGTCAGTGGTTCGGCGCATCGAGTGATGGAGCCCGAAGCGCTCGGGCCGATTCTCAGAGAGGTGTTTGCCGCCCTGACCCGTGGCCGGCCACGTCCGGCCTATATCGACATCCCTCGGGACGTCCTGGCGCTGCCGGCTGCGGAGGTCGGCGAGATGTCGTTGGCGGTCGGCGGCCCGCCGCTACCGGCGTCAGCTGACCTCGAGGAGGCTGCCTCTCGCCTGAGGCAGGCGAAGGTGCCGGTGTTGCTGGTTGGCGGGGGCGCGATCGGCGCCGAGATCACACGTCTCGCGGAACATCTCGGTGCGCCCGTGGTGATGACCGTCAATGCGCGGGGTCTGATGCCGGTCGATCATCCGCTGGCGGTTCCGGCCAGTCCTTCACTGACGGCTGTCAGGGCGCTGGTAGCGGCGGCGGATGTGGTGCTCGCGATCGGTACCGAGTTTGGTCAGACCGACTACGACATGTATGTCGTCGCCGATTTCCAGAAGCCGAGACAGCTCATCCGTATCGATATCGACGCAGCGCAGATGACGCGTAGTGTGGTGCCCGATCTCGGCTTGGTGGGGGATGCGAAGGAGATCGTTGCCGCGCTGTTGTCGCGTGATCTGGGTGTTGCGCAGCCAAGCCGTGGTCAGGCGCTCGCGGCCGCCGCTGCCGCGGCTGCCTTCACAGGCCTGTCCGCAGCGATGCAGCGGCAGGTTGGATTTCTGGAGGTCATCCGGCGTGTACTACCGACGGCCATTATGGTGGGTGATTCGACCCAGCCGGTGTATGCCGGCAATCTCTATTACGCCGCCGCCTTGCCGCGCAGTTGGTTTAACAGCGGCACAGGGTGCGGCACCCTTGGATATGCCTTGCCGGCCTCCACGGGTGCGGGCCTCGGTGCGCCGGATCGACCGGTCGTTTGTCTCGTGGGTGATGGCGGCATCCAGTTCACGCTCGGTGAGCTCGCTGTGCTCCGTGACGTAAACGCCTGGACGGCCATTGTCGTCTGGAACAATCACGGTTACGGCGAGATTCGCAGCTCCATGCGTGCAGTTGATATCGAACCGGAGGGCGTCGATGTGCGCCCGCCGGATTTCGAACCGCTGGCAGCCGCCTATGGGTATGGCTACTGTCGTATCGATAGTCTCGAGACGCTTGAGAGGGCACTGCGCTCATTCGCCGCCAAGCGACAAGTCATGATGATTGAAGTGGTCGCGGAGGCCTTCGAGTGAATCTGCCATTTTCGCCGCTGGTACACCGGGTTGCCGACGAGGGTGGGGATCCTTGGGCGCTCCATTGGGAAGCGCGGCATGCGGCGGCCGCGGGCGAGGATGTGATCGTCCTCAGCGTGGGCGATCCGGATCTCGATACGCCCACCGAAGTGGTGGCGGCGGCCATCGAGAGTATTCGGGGCGGGGACACCCACTACACCGAGGGGGGTGGGCGTCCGAAGCTTCGGGCCGCGATCGCGAAAATGCATCAGCGGCGTAGCGGTCAGGTGGTGACGGCCGACAACGCCTTGGTGGTGGGTGGGACTCAGAACGGTCTGTTCATCGCCTCGATGTGTCTCGCAGGTCCCGGAGACGAGGTGATTGCGATCGATCCGATGTACACGACCTACGTGCCGACGATCCGGGCATCGGGTGCGACCCTGGTGCCCGTGGCTGCCCCCGCAGCTTCCGGGTTTCATCTCGATCTCGACGCGCTTGAAGCGGCCGTGACGCCGCGCACGCGCGCGATCTTCGTCGCGACCCCAAATAATCCAACCGGTGTGACGCTGACGGCGTCGGAGGTGTCAGGACTCGCCGCGATCGCTCGTCGTCTCGGCCTGTGGATTGTGTCTGATGAAGTGTATGCCGGCATCGCAGAGGGTGGGCGGGTGCCGAGTCTCGCGGCACAATTGCCGGAGCAGGTGCTCACGATCGGCAGTCTGTCGAAGAGTCATGCGATGACCGGTTGGCGGTCGGGTTGGATCATTGGCCCCACTGCGTTCATCCGCCATGCGGAGAATCTGATTCAGAGCATGCTCTACGGACTTCCGGGCTTCATTCAGGAGGCGGCGGTCGTCGCGCTGGAACAGGCGGAGGTCGTCGAAGCGTCGGTACGAGAGTACTGCCGTGTGCGGCGGCAGGTGCTGTTCGACGCCTTGCAGGAAATCCCGGGAGTGCGGCCGGTATGGCCCGATGCCGGTATGTTCATGCTGCTCGACGTGCGCGCGACGGGCCTCTCATCGGACGAGTTCGTCCGTCGGCTGTATCGTGCAGAGCGAGTCTCGTTGCTTGATGGTGCGGTCTTCGGCGCCGAGACCCGGGGATTCGTGCGGGTATGCTTCGCGGTCGGCGAGACCGAGCTCGCCGAAGCCGCCCGACGGATCCGTCGTTTTGCCGCGTCGCTCTAGGCGCCGCGCCTCTACTGTCGGTAGGTCACGGTGATTCCGATCGTGCGTGGCCGGAAGGTGAAGGCATTCTGTTCCACCGAGGTCGGGCTGGTCGGATTTGCGAGATAGGAAGGGTTGTTGGCATCGAGCTGCGCCAACTGGTAGTTGGTGATTGTTCGGCTGTTGAAGAGATTGTCGATAAATAACGCGGCCGAGAGCGTGCCGAAACTGATGCCGCCACGCAGCGATGCAAAGTGCGTCGACGACAAGGTGTAGGTGTTGGGTGAATATTGAACGGTCGCGGAGTCCTGGATCGCCGCGGGCCAGTTGTTGCGGCCCGTGTATTCCCAATCCATCCGCACAAAGCTCTCGTGGGTCGCGACCGAGAAGTTGTACTGGGCGCCGAGCGAGGCGGTCCACGGCGGATTGGTGCCCGGTGCGCCACTGATCGCCGCTTCCCCGGCGATCGCATCGCCAGACTGCACCAGCAAGGGCTTCGGTGCTGCAGTCGAGGCGGAGTAGCGTGCGTCCGTGTAGCCGATCGCCGCATCGAGGGTGACTGAGCTGCCGAGCGCCAGATCTGCCTGGAGGTCGAAACCCTTGGCGACCGCAGTGCCGAGATTGTCGGTGAACTGTAGCCCGCAGTTGTACGCCACATAGACGTTCTGCTGAATGTTGTTCCACTTGATGTAGTAGACGCTGCTCGCCAACCGGAAACGGTTGTTGATGTTGTTCTTGGCGCCGATTTCAAAGCTTTGCGTCGAGTCGGAGTTGTAGGTGAGGGGCGCGCCGTTCGGGTAGCCGGTCTGACCGAGACCGCCATCCCCGTCGCAGTAACTCGGCAGTGGGGCGTTGCCACCGCCCGGACGAAAGCCTTTTGCGTAGGTGGCGTAGTACAGGTTCGAGGGATCGGCCTGGAACGAGAGGCCCAACTTGGGCGTGAACGAGGTTTCCCGTTGTGACGCGCTGGCGTAGCCGGGGCCATAGTTTTCGAGCCCATCGCCGTAGTGGGAAAGATCAAAGCCGAGTTTGGCGAGACGTCCGCCGGCGGTCACCTTGAGTCGATCGGTGATGGCGTAGGACAGTTCACCAAAGCCGGCGACCTGACGGTCGTGACCCTGATTGTAGTTGTAGTAGATGTCGCAGTTCGGGAAGGTCTGGCCGGATACGCCCTGGCCGTTGCAGTAGTAGTACGGACCGTAGAAATCGATCGGGCTGATGCCGAAGATCGCCTGCCAGAAAGGAATGATCTGGGTGTCCTTGAGTTCCTCGATGCTGGTTTCCGCCGACAGTGACCAGAAAGCACCCACGGTCCACTTGAATCGACTGGAGTCGTCGTTCGATTGCCAGCGCACTTCCTGTGTCCAGGTGCGTTGCTGGTTGGTCATGGTGTTGGGTGTGGAATAGTTCGAGAAGCCTGCCGGCAAGTGGATCCCACTGGCGTTGAGCAGGGGATACCAGGAGCAGGGTGGCGTGGATGACGTCGATGCGGGTCCGCAGGCGCCGACAAGGTTCCAGCTCAGGCTCTGAAAGTACGATAAATCGTAGATCGTCCCCTGATAGCCCGACTGTTCGTTGCGGCGGTAGTAGGAGGTATTAGAGAACAGTTCGCTCTTGCCAAGATCAAGCTGGATCTTCAAGGACGACAGGAGATACTCGTCGGGCACGGGAATGCGTTCGGGGGTCGCATTGTTGAAAACCCCTGCCGAGGGATTCGAGTAGGCGGTCCAGAACGTCGACTCGTCGTGCTTGCGGGCGTTTTGGTACATGACGGTCGGTGTGATCGTCAGGCCATCGCGCGGTTTCAGCGTGAATGCGAGGCGCGCCGAGAGGGTGTTGGCACGGTTGGCATTGGCATCGACTAACGCACCCGTGGTCGGGTCGACGCGATTGATCCAACCACCGTCGTAGCGGTACCAAACGCTGGCGCGATAGCCCAGCACGTCGTCGATCAGCGGTCCTCCATGAGCGATGCCGAGCTCGCCACTCGCCTGTCCGCCCTGGGTCGTGGCGAGTTCGCTACGGATGTAGGTGGAGGCTGTGGTGAGGCTAGGCTGCGTCATGATGTAACGCACGGTGCCTCCTTCTGAGCCTGAGCCGAAGAGTGTGCCCTGTGGTCCGCGCAGTACTTCGACGCGGTCGAGGTCGAAAGTCTTCGGCAAGGCGTCGTCCGGGTTGTAGCCCAGGGCGCGCATCTGGATCGGGGTGTCGTCGATATAGATGCCCGTGGTGCCGGCACCGCCCGATGAGGAAATGCCGCGAATGGAGATCGCGTTGGTGCCAGAGTTGTCGATCGAGACGCCGGGCATGAAGCGGACGATGTCCTGAAAGTCCTTGATGCCCTTCTGATCGAGCGTCTCCTGGCTCAGTGCGCTGATGCTGAGCGGAACTTTGCTGATGGTCTCCTCGTGGCGGGTGGCGGTTACCACGATTTCCTCGAGCTCGCCTGTGGACTTGTCGAGTGCACGCACCGGGCTTGCCGTCGACACCGTCAGCAGTGTCCCGAGTGCGAGAGCCTGTCCGTGTGTCAGTCGCTGAGTCTTCATGGTCGACATCCTCTCGGTCGCATCGGTACCGGACCGTCGTGACTAGGTTATATCAGGCGCGTAGCAACACCGCATCGCTGGGATCGAAACTCAGTTGTACCTGATCGTTCCAGTCGATGGCTCTTTCCGTGGTTCTGCGATCGTTTTGCACGGCGACGGTGATGCGGGCGCCGGTGGGCGTCTTGATCTGGTAGGTCGAACGATTGCCGAGGTAGCCAAGCTCCCACACCTGGCCGCCGATCAGGTTCTTCGGGGTCGCGGCAGGAGGTGTCGCATGCAGACGAATCTTCTCGGGTCGCACGGCCAGGGCGACGGCCTCCCCGATGGCCGGGGCCTCGAGACTTGCGACCCGAAGTTCGCTGTCAAGGGTGCGGCAATAGACGGATATCTCCGTACCATCGATGCGGGTCACCTGGGCCTCGAGCAGGTTCGCCGTGCCGAAAAAGTCAGCCACGAACCGGGAGTTTGGGTGTTCGTAGAGATCTGCCGGTGCGCCGATCTGTACGACAGTGCCGCGATTCATGACCGCGATGCGACTGGCTAGAGTCATCGCTTCATCTTGATCGTGCGTCACGACCACGAAGGTAATGCCCACCTCGTACTGCAGATCCATCAGTTCGAACTGCGTGCTCTCGCGGAGTTTCTTGTCGAGAGCGCTCAGTGGTTCATCGAGCAGCAGCACTTTCGGACGACGAATCAGGGCACGCGCGAGCGCGACCCGTTGGCGCTGGCCACCGGACAACTGGTGGGGCTTGCGGCTACCGAAGTCCTGAAGCTGCACCATCTCGAGCGCCTCGAGAACGCGTTTTTGCCGCTCTGGGGTGGCGACCTTCATTCGTTTGAGGCCGTAGCCGACGTTGTCCGCCACGGTCATGTGCGGGAACAGCGCATAAGACTGAAACATCATGTTGACCGGCCGCTCATAGGGCGGGACATGGGTCATGTCGACGCCATCGATGAGTATCCGTCCGCTGTCCGGCGTCGCGAACCCCGCCAGCATCCGAAGCAGGCTGGTCTTGCCGCATCCCGAGGCGCCGACCAGCGCGAACATCTCGCCTTTGTGGATGGCGAGGCTGACATCGTCAACGGCCGTGACCTCGCCGTAACGCTTCGAGACGCCCTCAATGATGATTTGCGGGACCGTGCTCGAATCGAGCCACGGTCGGTCGGTCGTCGTCTGGCGTTGGGAAGTCATCAACCCGGAGGTCTCTTGCACCAAGCTACATTGAGAGCATCGTAGCGCATTTGGTGTGCGGCACCGTGTCGGCTAGTGATCGGCGGGGGGTGTCAGGCGACGGCGTTCCGGCGCGAAGAACGGTTTTTCAACAACCAGTGCCTTCAACATACGGCGCTCCCAGACCAGTTCCCGGTTCAGGTACACGTCCGCCCAGAGCGTGCTGCCGGTCTTGAAGTACGGCGCTTTCACCATGGCCAGCGCAATGTTGCGCTTGCAGGTGGGCGACCACATCGCCGAGGTGACGTGACCGACTTCGAGGCTGCCTTTTTCGTCCGTGTAGAGCAGCGCGCCGTGGGCCGGCTTGTTGCCGGCCACATCCAGACCGATCAACATCTGAGCGGGGCCCGACTGCGATTCCGACAGCAGTGCGCGCCGGCCGTTGAAATGAGGCTTGTCGAAGTCGATCAGCCAGCCGAGACCCAGCTCCAGAGGCGAGCGATCGCGGTTCAGTCGTATCGTGTGTTCGGCGGAAACGAAATCGACGTTCGGCATCAGGAAGCCTGCCTCGATACGCGCCATGTTGAGGGCCTGAGAGCCGATGACTCGGATACCTCGCAGGCGTCCCGCCTCCAGCAGGTCGTCCCAGATCGACAAGGCGTGCTCCGGGCGCATCCAGAGTTCATAACCAAGATCGCCGGTAAAGCCGGTACGGGAGACCATCAGCGGGCGACCTGCCGCGGAGAGGTTTCGCCATTCGAAGGGCTTGAGTTCGCTGATGCCCTCGACGCCAAGCTGCTTCAGTGCCCAGCACGAGGTCGGTCCCTGCACCGAGAGTGCTGCGATTTCGGCCGTCACCTCCTCGATCTCGACGTCGAAGCCGATCGCGGAATCCAGCAACCAGTCAAGCTGCCGTTCCGCCGTGCACAGCCTGAAATCTTGGGGACCCATCCGGAACACGGTGCCGTCGTCGATCAGATGTCCTGCGTCGTTGCACCAGACCACGTAGCTCACACGTCCGACCTTCAGCTTCCTGAGGTCGCGTGTCACCAGGCGATTGAGGAAGCGTTCCGCATCGTGGCCTGCGATCCGGTATTTCACCATCGGCGTCAGGTCGTAGACGGTCGTGGCATTGCGGATCGCGAAGTATTCCTGTTCCGGTGTCGTGAAGACATCGACCGTCGAGTAACCCGCCCAAGCCACGAAGCGATCGTGCTGCTGGAGGGCACGCGCACGCGCGGAGAACGGTGTCTCCAGAAGTGGTCTTTTGAAGTGCGGTGGTGCGGGAGACGCATTCATATCAGAGATTCTCATTGAGAACGGCACGCGCGGCGTGTCGACCGGCGAGGCCCATCACGCCACCGCCCGGGTGGCTGCTCGCGCCACAAAGATAGAGACCCGCGACCGGGCTGCCATACTGTGCAGCACCGGGGAATGGGCGCACCAGATAGAACTGATCGAAGGCGAGATCGCCATGGTGCCAGTGTCCACCGTGCACGCGAAACTGCGTCTCGATATCCTTAGGCGTCAAAAGCTCCGACGCCACAATCGAATCCCTGAGCCCGGGTGCATGCGCTTCGATGAGGTCGATCACGGTGCGCGTGAAGCCCTCGCGCAGCGCAGGCCAGCCGCCGTCCGGCGCATACGGCGCGTATTGGACGATCGCCGACAGCACATGTTTGCCGTCCGGCGCGAGACTCTGATCGTGCACGGAGGGGATCGTGATTTCGATCGCCGGTGCGGCACTCGGGGTGCGGTATTTCGATGCGTTGAAAGCACGCTCCAGATACTCGAGCGTGGGTGCGATCAGCAGTCTCCCACCGTGCAGCTCCGGACGCAGGCCTTTGAATAGAGGCCGCCGATCCAGTGCCAGGTGAAGTTTCGCGGACAGTCCGCGGCTACGGAAGTGATCAGCGCGGCGTACGAAGCCCGTGTCGAGATGTTCCGTTCCGAGCAGGGTTAGCAGAGTCGTCTTGGCATCGACGTTGGAGATCACGGTCGACGCGGCAATGCATTCGCCGCTCGCAAGCTGTACTCCCGAAGCGCGGTCATTCTCCACGAGGATTCGGGTTACCGGCGCCTGGCAACGAATGATCGCGCCCGCGGCTTCGGCAGACCGCGCAAGTGCTTGGGTCACGGCGCCCATTCCGCCCTCGGGTACTGCGAGGCCCGTGTCACTGGCCGCAAACTCGGCCGCCCGGCGATACAGATAGGTGAGCACGGTGCCCGGTGCGCGGGGGCCGAAGTTGGTGCCGAGGACGGCGTCGAACCCCAAGGCGCCTTTGAGTGGGTCCGTCACGAACTCATCGTTGAAAAGATCATGAGCATTCATGCCGATGATCCGCAGGAACTCCCGCATGTCGCGCTGGCCTAGCAAGCGCAGTTTCAACGCGAGCTTCAGAAGGGCTGCTTTGTCGCTCCAGAGATCGGTGCCGAGCCGGGGTGGCGCGCTCGCCAATATCGCCTGCACGAACCCTGCGAAGCGCTGCATCTGTCGTTCGAAGGGCCCCCAGGCACGCGCATCCGCCTCGCAGCGCACGCCCAGGGCATCCTGATCGCCAACCCGTAGCGGAAGCTGATCCTGACTCAGTGAGAGCGTAGGGAGATGTGTGGCCGAAAACTTGAGACCGTGCGAGAAGAGTGCGAGGTCCTTCACCAGCGTCGATGGCAGCTGATGCAGGAGGTGGGCTCCCGCCGACACCCGAAAGCCCGGCGAAAATTCGCGCGTGACCGATAGGCCGCCGACGGTATCGGCAGCCTCGAGGATGAGTACCGAACGCCCGGCCC
>Ga0164297_10000246_pt1 | contig 69850 bp, 60 predicted proteins | sample GEODES058metaG_FD_113539 | JGI IMG/M metagenome (GOLD analysis project Ga0164297, IMG submission 113539) | Dystrophic lake water microbial communities from Trout Bog Lake, Wisconsin, USA - GEODES058 metaG | ecosystem: Environmental > Aquatic > Freshwater > Lake | place: USA: Trout Bog Lake... | reverse complement strand
TCGTCGCCTTTCAGGCTCTTGCCATCTTCTTTCACAATATGTTTAGTAGGAGCGAAGCCTTCAACGCCATATGGCAGGGCAACTACAGCACCTTTATCAGTAACTTTCAATACGGTACCTTCATGTATCGAACCGATAGTGAAGATGGTTTCGAAAGTATCCCATGGGTTTTCTTCCAATTGTTTGTGACCCAGGCTGAGTTTGCGGTTGTCGATATCTAATTCTAATACCACTACATCCAGCTTTTCGCCTACTTTGGTAAACTCGTTCGGGTGGTTGATCTTCTTAGACCATGAAAGGTCAGAGATGTGGATCAATCCATCGATACCGTCTTCAAGTTCTACAAACACACCGAAGTTGGTCATGTTTTTAACGGTTGCATAATGTTTGGTGCCGATAGCATATTTCTGACCGGCATTTTGCCATGGATCAGGCGTAAGCTGTTTGATACCTAATGACATTTTGCGTTCGTCGCGGTCAAGGGTTAATACTTGTGCTTCGATCTCGTCACCAACTTTCAGGAATTCCTGTGGGTTGCGCAGGTTTTGTGACCACGACATTTCTGATACGTGGATCAAACCTTCAACACCCGGGATGATCTCAAGGAACGCGCCGTAATCAGCTACAGTAACGATCTTACCTTTAACTTTCGAGCCGATCTGGATAGCAGTATCAAGCGACTGCCATGGATGCGGGGTCAATTGTTTCAAGCCCAGGGCGATACGTTTTTTCTCGTCATCAAAGTCGAGTACAACCACATTGATCTTCTGATCAAGTGCCAATACTTCTCTCGGATGCTCGATACGGCCCCATGAAATGTCGGTAATGTGTAATAAGCCGTCAACGCCACCCAAATCGATAAATACACCGAAGTCGGTAATGTTTTTAACGGTTCCTTCCAATACCTGACCTTTTTCAAGCTTGGCAACGATTTCTGTTTTTTGGTTTTCCAAATCGTCTTCGATCAGCACTTTGTGCGATACCACTACGTTCTTAAACTCGTGGTTAATCTTAACAACTTTGAATTCCATTGTTTTGCCCACATAGATATCGTAATCCCTGATAGGTTTGATATCGATCTGCGAGCCTGGTAAAAAGGCTTCTACGCCCATTATGTCAACGATCAAACCACCTTTGGTTCTGCTCTTCACAAAGCCGGTGATGATCTCGTCATTATCCAATGCACTATTGATACGTTCCCATGATTTTTGGGTTTTTGCACGTTTGCGTGAAAGTACCAACTGTCCGTTAGCATCTTCCTGCGATTCAACAAAAACTTCAACGCTGTCGCCGATCTTCAGTTCAGGCGTGTCACGGAATTCAGAAACAGATACTAAACCATCGGATTTGAAACCGATATTCAATACCACGTCTTTACTGTTGATGCTTACAACAATACCGCTGATGATCTCGCCCTTATTAATTGAGCTGAAAGTGCCATCATACAGTTTTTCGAGTTTTTCACGGTCGGCATCGCTGTAATTGCCGAATTTTTTTTCGTCAGCGTCCCAATCGAAATCCTCGGTGGTTGCTGCTACTTTTAATTTGATCTCTTCGATCGATAATGAATCAGCTTCTGATTCAATTTTTTCTTTTTCCTGGTTAGCGGTAACTACGTCGAGTTCGGCTTCCTTGGCTTTTAATTCTTTTTCTGCTTCTTGTTTTTTTGCCAAAATAAATTTTCTCCTTTTCCCAATGCAATTGGGACTGCAAAGGTACGGATATAATTTCACGTAATAAAAAATATTTAGCTATGATTTCACCGATTATGAGGCATTTATGTTAAAAAATTTTCTGTTTTTCAGGGTGAACTAACCTGATTTAGGTTTCTGTATGGTCCAACTTATCACCGATGAGCTTAAATATGCTCATAAATCCGGGTAAAAGGTCGTCCCGATAGGTCGAAATAATGGCATTCATCCGCCCTTCCTGTTCAGTTGTGAATGGATCTGCCCACACCCGCATGCATATGCGTCGGAGTGCGTAAGCTATTTGTTGTGTATCAGTATAAGTATGTAAATAACGGTTACGGGTAAAGCTTTCATAGAAACGGAAAAACTGGCTTGTTTCAGATAGCCCCGAGAAATGCAAAAAGTTGTCAATTACTTCGTGGCTGCAATTGGCCAGGTGCTCATAAAAATCATCTGCCTTTACCTGATTTGTTGTCAGCAATAAATTATCGAGTATAAGCTCCAGGGTTATATGACCCAAAAAAAAGGATTTTACCGGCGAGCCGGCTATTGCTGGTGCAAGTAATTGCCGCAATTGGCTTGAATGCGTGATAAAGTATTCTGAAGAATGGAAATAGCGGTCAACTTCAAGGTGTTTTTTCCAGCCTGTAATAACAGCGCTGATCCGTGGATCGGGGTGACTTAACTTTTCGGGGTGGATGATGATGGTTTTGTCGGCATTCTTCAAAAGGTCGGGTAAAACCGTTCCAAGCGTATGGTATCCATTGGTTTTCGGGTTGCTTTCCCGATCAAAATAATAATGCGACAAAAAATTCATAAAGGTCCAGCCGGAGAGAAATTACCTTTACAAGGTACGGCATTTTTCCGGTATTTAAGCGTGATTGACACCTGTTAACGTTGATTTCAAAGATGTTTAGGCTTTGTGCCGAACATAAAAACACCGATTTTAATATATATTTGCGTCCCGATCTCGGTCGGCATAGCATACGATAAGATGAATTTTGTTGAAGAATTGCGCTGGCGGGGCATGCTCCACGATATCATGCCAGGAACAGAAGAGTTATTAAATAAGGGTATGGTTGCAGGCTATATCGGCTTTGATCCAACGGCCGATTCGTTGCATGTGGGTAGTTTGGCCCAAATCATGACCCTGATCCATTTTCAACGTGCGGGGCATAAGCCTTATGCGCTGGTAGGCGGAGCAACTGGGATGGTTGGCGACCCCTCGGGAAAATCGGCCGAACGTAATTTATTATCTGAAGATGTATTGCAACATAATCTCCGGGGTATCCAAAGTCAATTGGAGAAGTTTCTGGATTTTGACAGCGGGGCCAACAGTGCGCAATTAGTAAATAATTACGACTGGTTCAAAAATTACAGCTTCCTGAATTTTATCCGAGACGTGGGCAAGCATATTACAGTAAATTATATGATGGCCAAAGATTCGGTAAAAAACCGGATCAACGGCGATACCGGTATGTCGTTTACCGAGTTTACCTACCAGTTGGTGCAGGGTTTCGATTTCTATTATTTATGGAAACACTATAGTTGTGCGCTGCAAATGGGCGGCTCTGATCAATGGGGTAATATAGTTACCGGTACAGAATTGATCCGCCGTAAAGACGGGGGCGAGGCTTTTGCGTTGACCACCCAGTTGATCAAAAAGGCTGATGGGACAAAATTCGGTAAAACTGAAGGTGGCAATATCTGGCTGGATCCGGAAAAGACATCTCCTTATAAATTTTACCAGTTCTGGCTAAATACCAGCGATGATGATGCCCGTTCATATATCCGCATTTTTACGCTTTTTGATCAGCAAACTATTGAAGCGTTGGAGGCTGAACATGCTCCGGATCCACATTTGCGCACCCTGCAAAAAGCATTGGCGAAAGATATTACCATTCGTACTCATGGTGAGGTTGAATATCAGAAAGCTAGTCAATCATCTGAGTTTTTGTTTGGAAACACCGGGATCGAGTTTTTGAATGAGCTTAGCGAATCGGAAGTACTGGGAATTTTTGAAGGAGTTCCGAACTATCGTATTTCTGTTGAAGAATTTACCCCGGGCATTAATATTACCGACCTTTTGGCAGTAAATACCAGCATATTCCCTTCCAAAGGCGAAGCTCGTAAAATGATACAAGGTGGTGGCGTAGCGATAAATAAAAATAAAGTAGCGTTGCCCGAAGATACTATTGGTGCTGCAAATCTTATTGGAGGCAAATTTCTTGTTGCCCAGAAAGGGAAGAAAAACTATTTCTTGATTATCGCCGAATAATTTGGAATTACGACATATAGTAATTATTTTTGGATAAATGTCGGCAAGTAAAAATAAGGAAGTCAAATTCATGGTAAATGAGCCGATGGCTATTTACCTGAAACAAAATAGTAACAGCCTATTTAATAATCTTTTTGGTGGGCAGGCTTATCCTCTCAATGATTTTGATATGCTTCGCCTTACCCGCGAGGGTGTTTCAAAACGCCTGTTGCTATCACTGGCAAAAAAAATCTCACTTAGCATACAGGAGTTTGCCGATATCATGCATATTTCTGAGCGCACTTTACAACGGTATGATGATGACGCCATAATCAAAACTGAGTATGCCGAAAAGGCCGTCGAATTAGCTCGTTTATATACGCGTGGCGAAGAAGTGTTTGGTTCGCTCGATAAATTCAAAATCTGGATGAAAACGCCCTTACATGTTTTCAAAGGCGAAACGCCTGTTTCCTTATTGGACACATCCGTAGGTTTTGATATCCTCTTTAAGGAGTTGGGCCGCATCGAGCATGGTATTTTTGCCTGATGATCCTTTTCCGTCTTACTAATTTGATGTTTGCGAATGACCTCAGCGGAAATGGGGCTCGCTTATTTGGCGGCAGATGGAATAGCGAAGGTAGGCCCGCCATTTACCTGGCTTCATCAAGGTCATTGGCTGTTTTGGAGTCACTTGCCCATATTAATCCAACCAATATACCTGATAATATGGTTTTGCTCAGCATTGAAGTGCCCGACGATGCCATTAGTCTGGATATCGATCTGTTACCAAACAACTGGAAAGAGTCGCCCGAGCCTCATATTTTAAAGCAAATAGGTAATTCATTTTTGCAGAAAAACGAACATTTATTACTGAAAGTCCCTTCAGCGCTGGTACCCGAGGAGTTTAATTACCTGATGAATCCGCGGAATGCTAATATCGAAAAAGTTAAAATAAAGGCTAAAACGCCATTCAGTTTTGACGAACGGATTTTGAAGTAGTCCATAGTCTATAGTCTATAGTCCATAGACATTTTACCTAATACCTAATACCTAATACCCAATACCCAATACCCAATACCCGATACCCAATACCCTTCACCTCACTACAAATCATTCAACAGCTCAAGTTTCTTGGCATTATACTCTTCCTGGTTGATCAAACCCTGGTCGAAAAGCGTGCGGAGTTTTTTCAGTTTTTCGGTAAGTTCATCTTTCTTTGGTTCTTCCTGCCAGGCTGACTGGGTAGAAGAAATAGCTGGTGCAGCAATTATTGTATCGGGCGCTGGTTTTGAGCCTGCTTGCTCGAAATTGAAGGATCCCGATTCGGCACGTTTTTCCCCCAGTTCGCGCTGGCGTCGAAGTTCGCGCTCTTCTTCTTTACGCTCCTGAGCATATTGGTATAATTTACGGGCCTGCACTTTGGGCAAATAGTCTACTCCCATTTCGGCCTGGTTAGTTGTTTTTACAGTAAAAATAGCACCAATGATCTCTTCCTTGATATGTACATCCACCACATCCTTCCAAACAAATTCAATAAATTTAATGGATAAGCCCAGGTTAGCCGGCGTGAAGAACAATACCCTTTTATTGGTTAATGCAACACAGTCTGGCAAAAGATTAACCAGGGGCTTTTTCTGTGTAGCGATGTAAATAATTTCTTCTCCTGTGGTCAATAGATCCACCAGGCGTGAATACACTTTTTCCACTGCCTTAGGGTCCTGCTGATCGCTCAAAAATTTGTCCATTTTATTTTATTGGTTTTGAAGTTGCCGCAAATTTAGGGATTAATTTGGGGTTCGTTGGTTAATCGGTTAATCAGTTAATCAGTTAACCGGTGATTTGTGGTTTGGTTTTTTCCCAATGACCAATGACCAATGACCAATGACCAATGCCCAATAACCAATGCCCAACTAATAAAACCACTACAACCACTACAACCAAATCCCAACCCTCAGTCAGCCACCAGTAAATTACATCCCCTGATATCCGAATTATCAAAACGACCCAATACTTCGAAGCTGCCATCGGCGTAAATTTTGCCCAAATCCTGGGTTGCCAGGAAAGAACAGGAGTTGATATTTGCCAGGTCGATCACATTGACGCCTCCGGTTTGATTAATTTGCAGTAGGGTCATTGGGTCGTTTGTATCGCGGGTAAGGATCTTTAGCCAGGGCGGAGAATGAAAAATGCCATGACCCGGGGAGTAGGCCTGCGAAAGCATTTCGGTCATGCCATATTCGGAATGGATTGTATTTACACCAAAACCATTGCAAAGCCTTTGATGCAATTCTTCCCTCACCATTTCCTTTCGCCTGCCTTTCATACCGCCTGTTTCCATCACAAGCAATTCGGGAAAATTGATTTGGTAACTTTCAATAAAATCGAGCAGGGCAAAAGTAACGCCCAGGAGTAAAGTTGGTTTACCGGAAGCTTGTTGCTTTTTTAATTTATCGTACAAATCCTCGTGCTCATAAAGGTAAAAACCGCTATCCGGGTTCTTTGAATTTTTAACCAGGTCTTCAGCCATGTAAATCAGGGATGAGCCTTCTCGCTCCAGATAAGATGGAAGCAGGGCCAATACACAATACTTTCTGATATCGCCATAAAACATTTCGAAGCCTTTCCCGAAACTTTGCTCATACCAACCAAGGTCAGTTACGGGGTGTTTGCTGTTGATGCTGCCTGTAGTTCCCGAGCTGCTGAAAGTAGTTTGAACGGGTTCGTTAGTGCTTAGAATAGTATGTGATTTAAAAAAGCTGATGGGCAAAAAAGGGATTTGTGCAATGCTATCTATTTTTAGGGGATCAATTTGCAGGTTATGGATGAACTCGCGATAAACATTGCAGTTTGCTGCCTGATGCCGGAAGATCTGCAGCGCAGCGGCATTAAATCCAGTATCGCTGTTTATAGAGAAAATTTGCTGTTTGCCGGGCACGTTCATCGCAGCAAATATAAGGAAAGGCACTATAGCAAGTTTCGGGTTTTAACTCTCCGGTTTGCAGTGGATTTTTGTTAAAAAAAGAAACATGAAAAATTTTAAAATCGTACCACTTTCTGAGCGTTATGCAAAAAAAATAAGGGACAAAGGGATTGATGATTTTGAAAACCCCGTTGTTGAACAGCTTGCAACGGGCTTGGGCCCCTGCCGGGTATCATTAAAGCCATTTAATAAAAATATTGATCGGCGCTTATTATTTATGCATAGTCCGTTTCAAATCCACAACGCATTTAATCAACCCGGACCGGTTTTTATTCAGGCGGAAGAAGTAGAGGAATATAAAGATGTATACCGATTCCCAGAACTAATAAAGGCAGATAAACAAAATTTTCCTTTAACCCTTGTCGGGTACAATTCCAATCAAATGATGGTTTTCACCCAATTGGTTGGTGAAGCTGATGTTGACGAGTTGATAGTTGAAATATTTAAAAATCAGCCCGAGGTAGCTTATCTCCACGCCCGTAACGCTGAAGCATGTTGCTATATTTGTAAAATTGAACGATTGTAATTTTTTACAAACTAATTATCTTTTTAATAGTTTCTTTGAAGTATAAAATTGAACAAATAATGAGGACAATAAAATTATTAGCGGGCACCATCTTAATAGCAATTTCACTTGTTTTTACATCTGCAAGTGCAGGGGACAAGGAGACTGAAAAGCTACGCGATGTTAAAAGTGTACTACAGGATTTCGGTAACCTGAAAGAAAGCATTCCGCACGATCTGATCTCGCAATATCAGGGCATTGTGATCATCCCGAACCTGATCAATGCGGGTATTGGAATTGGCGGCAAAAGAGGTAAAGGTGTGGCAATCGTAAAGCTGGACGACGGAAGCTGGAGCAATCCCGTTTTTGTAACGCTCACCGGAGGTAGCATCGGTCCGCAGATCGGTATACAATCCGTTGATCTGGTGCTGGTATTTCGTCACAAGGGCGTACTGACAGAGGTTAAAAAAGGCGACTTTACAATAGGTGGTGATATTTCTGCAACTGCTGGTCCGGTAGGCCGAAGCACCTCAGCAAATACCGATTATAAGCTGGAGGCCGAAGTTTATTCCTATTCGCGGAGCCGCGGATTATTTGCGGGTATCAGTATCAATGGGTCGAATCTGGCGATAGACAAAACTGCCAATAGTAATTTTTATGGCGACAATGTTAGCGCACAGGATATTTTTGCGAGCCCAAAGAGTGATAGCGAAGCCGTTAATGACGTGAAAAGTACACTGGCCGGTTTATAAACAGGAAGTAACTTTAAAAACGAAAGCGCCCGATCACCGGGCGCTTTTTTTATGGTTTTTGGTATGCCTTTTTGATAAGAACACCTGATAGTGCCGACATGCCTCCCAGTAAACCACCTACAAATGCCGTCACCAATAATAAAACGATCCAATTGGGAAGTTGCATCAGCTTGGCCACACGCCCGGCAAGCATATTGTGGTTAGGCAGGGATTGAATCAATGCCAATATAGTCCAGGCAACAAATATTGCCCCGAAACCCGCCATGAAGGCTTTGCCTGGTTTGTTGCCAATATAGTAGGCTGTGCCGAAAGCGATCAATGCGATGGTCCACCAGGGAAGAAAATAGCTGCTTACTATGCTAAGAACCAGTATGATTAGGAACAACATTTATTTATTTTTTAAGATTAAAGATGATTTAATACGGGTAGATCTTTCATCAGCAGATTGCAGGAAAAGCAGTTCATCAAGTTTGCCATTTTTCCAGGTTTCAAACATGTCGCTATAGTAAAAACTACCGGGGTTACCTGATTCTCCTCCCGGGAAAACACCATAACCTTTAACTTTTGGGCCTAATTGCACTACCATACGCCATGATGGGCCGGTATTGCCGCGAAGTGCATTTATTACATTGCCATTGCCACCTGCTGAAAATTTACCAGTACCAAAACCAGGTAGGTTTGCAAGGTGATTTATATAGGTTTCTTTAACTGTGCCCCATTGCCAGTTGCTGCCAGGTTTTCCGTTGGTTTTTACCAGCGCATCAACCGCTTCCGTGAATGCCTTAAATACTATATCTGAACACGTTTCCCGGTAAGCCGTTTTGGTATTATCAAACCATTTAGAGTTAGGCTGGGTTATGAGCAATCGCGCCGTTTGATCAAAGGATGGGTAAGTTAAAACAATGTCTGTTCTGCCAAATTTATCGCTCCAGGTAAGTTTAAAAAAGTTTTGCCACCAGCTATCGAAAATACTGGCGCCTTCAGCATCAGCATCATAATCTTTATTCCATTTTTTAACTACTTCGAGCGCCGCAATCTGGTCCTTATTTAATTTCGTAGGGTCGATATACTTTAGCATCGCAGGTAATACATCTCTGGCTAAGGTGCTATAATTATCCGTTTGCATCTGGCGGATACTATCAACCGTTGCCTGGTGCATGTTAGACAGTTTGCTGTTGATGCGACTGGCGCGATAATATTGCTCATATCGCCAGTTGATATAATAGGGATAGGTAGGATCGGTCAATGATTGATTGGCCGAGCTTACAAAACCCCGGGGAGGGTTTTTTACTGTTGGATTCTGATCAGCAGGTATCCATCCCTGCCAGTTATTTGCCGGGTCGCTGCCATCCATGATAAACTTGCCCTGGTCGCGGAATTTCAAGGGGAATTTACCATTAGGTGTTATGGCAATGTCTTTTTCGTTGTCGGCAAATATGAAATTTTGGGCAGGTGCAGTAAAATAAGTTAGCGCCTTTCGGTAGTCACTGTAATTCTTTGCACGGTTGAGCAGAAAAAATGTTTGAAAATCATCCGATTCATCATGCGCAATCCAGCGCAGGGCATCACCGACCGGAATATTATTCCGTTCCTCTGGCCTTTGCCCGGGATTGTCATATACTACCGGGCCATGTATCGTATAAATCACGGTATCAAAAACGGTTTGCTGCCCTCTTACTTTTATTTCCTCTATTTTTCTAGTCGTTTTTGCCCATTTTTTATCGTACCAATACTCGTTTTTCGACCTATCCTTAAATTTTACCTGATACCAATCTTGTACATCGGCATCCACATTGGTTACTCCCCAGCTGATATTTTGATTATAGCCTATAATTACACAAGGCGCTCCGGGCAACGATACCCCATAAACGTTTACCGTTGGTGACGACAATTGAATCTGGTACCAGATCGAAGGAAAGGTAAGGTTAAGATGTGGGTCGTTGGCTAATATCGGGTACCCATTGGCCGACCTGCTGCCGGCTATGGCCCAATTGTTACTACCTACACCGGGAGTAGGTTCTTTAGGCCTTACAGTATCGGTTATTTGCGCAATAAAGTCGGCTGAAGGTTTTGGAAGCGGTAAGGGTTTAAAATTCCAGGGTGTTCCTTCAGGTATGATGGGGTCTTCGCGAAAAGGATAATCAGGAAACAAGTCTTTTACGGTTTTGCTGCCAAAAACCTTTAAATTATTGGTCATGCCAAAATCGTCGGTGCCCCAGGCGAGGGTTTCCGACATATTTTTCAGCAGGTAGGCACAATTGATATACTCCCATTTTTCAGGAGCATAATCCAGTAATTTAAATTCTATCGGATAGTCTTTTTTAGCCAGGTGACTGATATAACTATTAACCCCATCGCTATAGGCTTCGATCATCATTTTAATGGGTGGATCTTTCATCAGGCCTTTGAGCGTATTGTTTGCCCCAAAAGTCATTCCGATACGACGGTGATATCGGTCAACTGCCAGCGCTTTTGGTCCAACAACTTCTGAAAGTCTGCCGGCGGCAGCCCGGGTTTGAATATCTAATTGCCAAAGGCGGTCCTTTGCGGTTACGTAACCCTGAGCATAGTACAGATCGTGATCGTTATTGGCGAATATGTGAGGAATTCGTCGCTCGTCGTATCGGATGGTTACCTTGTCATGCAGACCCTCTAAATGAAGTTCTTCATCACCCGATAAATCCGAACTTTCAGCATTCTGCCAGAAACCTGTCGATGGGTTAAGAAATTTGCCGATAGGTGGTATGTCACCAAACTTGGTTTGAAGGGCCCAGACCAATAAAAGAGTCAGGGCAAATACCAGAGAAGCTAAAAATTTCATTTGATTATATTGGCTTGGACCAATATAGATAAAAACGAAATCAGGTTAGTTTCGAAATCTGAAATTTAACACAATATTAATTATTGGCCGAGGCGCAATACAAGTTTAAATCTGTTGCTACCGAAGCTAGCGGTGTCGGCTTTATAGATATTAAATGCATAAGCTGGATACAGGCGCAAATTCAGGGAGTCTTTTCTGTAGCCATCTTTCAACCATATCCCATAAGCTGCAGGTACTGCATCAATTGCTTGCAATGATAATGAATAGATACCATCAGTCTTTGCCGAAACTTTTAAACCTATTGTAGTGCCTGTAGCTTTTAATGGCTCGGCGTTTATGGCAAGTGGAATATTATTGGATGATAGACTTGAAAGACTTACGGCACCAAATCCCTGTAAAGATGGAGCATCTTCTCCGGGAACATATAATGCACTTGCAGAAGGACTGAAATTGATTAGAATGCCATCGGTATTGATAGAGTCTTTGGCCAGTCTGAAGCGCAGGTATCCATTCACATTATTAAGGGCTGCAGTATTATCAACGGTACCGGTTTGTGGCGCCGGTGAATTTACAGACGATAGTGTTGAAACTGTAGTTTGGGTGGTTGATGGATTTACTGCATCCTTGGTACATGATGTAAACAGGATACTCAACAACAACAGGGCGGCGCAAATTTCTCTTTTCATGACGTTCCGTACAAAATGCCATTGCAGGCATATATGGTTTTTAAACAATAGTTTATACGGGAGCAATTGAAATAGGTTTATACTATTTACTCACATTAAAAAAGCAGCAAAATTTTTTATAAGATATTGAATATAAATATTTTATAAATATTTATTTAAAGTAGATCAGGCCTGGTCACTTGTATTATGATGCCATGTGCTTTTGAATGCGGATGGATTTTTTCCTTCAATTTTATTGAAAAGTTTGTTAAAATAGGACAAACTTTCAAACCCGACAGCATAACATACTTCAGTAATATTTTTGTCTTGCATCAGCAGGTTTTTGGCTAACTCGATGCGGTATTGGTTAACAAAATCGGTAAAGGTCATTTTAGTTTGCCGCTTAAAATAGCGACAGAAAGCGGGCGTTGTCAGGTGAACTTTTTGGGCAACAATATTTACATCCGGTTTACGATTATAATTGGCATCGATATATTCATAAACAGCACCCATCCGTATCTTATCTTTCAGAAAAAACTGCAGACTTAAATGGTCATCGTTCAACAGCTCAAACTCGGTTGAATTTGCCAGAAAATGAAATAAGTCTACCAATTCCATTAACTGGTTAAATGCAGATAATTCTCCTAGTTTTTTAAGCCGTTTGGCTGCTATGAACTTGGTATCTCCATAAAAGGCAATACCCGAAGCCGAACGTTTGAACAATTGGTTAATAGCCGAAAATTCGGGCGAGGTGGGAATCGCGCCACCCAAAAAATCACTTCTTAATTGGATCACCACCTGATGGTAATCGTTTCTAAGCCGGTAATCAAAATTCAGATGAGGGAGATTTGAGCCGATAAAAACCAGGTCGCTTTGGGTATAACCGGAGATGTGTGAGCCCACATGCCTTATACCGGCATCTGCTTCAACATAAACCAACTCATATTCGGGATGATAATGCCATAAAAAAGTGTTGCGCAATCTGGGTGAGAATAATTTAAATGACTTTCCGGGCTCAAAAACCACTTTTTCTAATTGAATCTCATTCATCCTGATTGCTTTTTTGGGGTAGATAATTTCAAAATATTGGTTAATGTAGAGCAAATATTGGTTATTGCAAAGAACATCGCTAATAAATTGCAACATTAACTTTGATTTGCAAATCAATCATAAACATGAATACAGAACAGAAGACAATGGCTACCATGGCCATGACACCCGAAAATGCACATAAGGAAATTCCCGGTAATCCCTCAACTGCAAAATCAAGCCAGTTAAAACTAAATGATCGCAGCAATGGTAAACCACTCCGTGTTTTGAGCGAGGAGGATTGGAAATTCTGGATCGAGAATGGCTATGTTGTTATTAAAAACGCGGTGCCGCGTGAGCAGGCAAAACGGCTGGCAGATTACCTTTGGGAATACGAAGACAAAGATCCCAACGATATTGAAAGCTGGTACAAACGGCCAAATGTGCAAATGCAGATGACCGAGTTAAATAACACCGGTATGGTAGAGATCTACAACCATCAGTACATGTGGGATAACAGGCAGTACCCAAGAGTGTATGAGGCTTTTGCTGATATATGGGGCACCGAAAAACTTTGGTCGACGATTGACCGTGCAAATCTGAATTTTCCCTTACGCCCCGGATTCGAATACAAAGCCTTTATCCATTGGGATTATGATCCGGAAACCAAACCGGTTAATGTGCAGGGCGTACTGGCATTGGCCGATCAAACTGACGAAACCATGGGCGGCTTTCAATGCGTTCCCGAACTTTACCGTACTTATGATACCTGGAAGTTAGGACAACCAGAAGACCGCGACCACTATAAACCCGATGTAACCGGCTTTGAACTTGTTAAAGTTAAAATGGAAGCGGGTGACCTGCTGATATTTAACAGTCTTGAGCCACATGGTATCCGTGCCAATAATAGTGGCAACAAAGTACGTATAGCGCAATATATTGCCATGATGCCTGCCCAGGAAGACAATGAGGAATTGAGGCAATGGCGCATTAATAGCTGGCAAAGCCGCGAAGCCATGCATGGTTATGCATTCCCAGGAGATCCTTTGGAAAGAGAAAAGAAAAACCCTGTAGCAGAACTTAGCCCGCTTGGGCGTAAGCTGCTGGGCCTTGATAAGTGGTAAAAGCCTGCTAATTGCCCTGAATAGATTTAGGTATAAGATCAGATTATTTATAGATTTGGTCTTATGCCTCATTTATCCCGTTTAAAATTTATCCTTGGCCTTGCCGCTGTTTTATTGATGACAGCGCAAGCCTTTGCCCAAAAAAGTTCGTTACCGGCATTGGTCGAAAAAAATGGACACTATTCGTTATTAGTCGATGGAAAACCTTTTTTTGTTTTAGGAGGGCAGGTACATAACTCCAGTGCCTGGCCTGCTATGATGCCGGCTGTATGGAGATCAGCAGCTGTGTTGAATCTCAATACTCTTGAAGTGCCGGTTTATTGGGAGCAGTTAGAGCGGGAGCAGGGCAAATTTGATTTTTCATTGGTAGATACCTTGTTGCGCCAATCGCGGCAGCACAAGGTTAAACTGGTATTACTTTGGTTTGCTACCTGGAAGAACGGCAGTAACCATTATTTGCCGAACTGGATGAAACGCGATGCCACCAAATATCCAAACATAATTGGCAAAAGCGGACAAGCCATTGATTCACCTTCGCCGCATGCAGATGCGACTTTACAGGCCGATATTAAAGCATTTAAAGCCCTTATGGCATACCTGGCAAAAACCGATCAGCAACATCAGGTGATCATGGTTCAGGTTGAAAACGAATCGGGTTCATGGGGTAGCGTACGTGATTATGCTGCGAATGCGCAAAAATTATTTGAGGGGCCGGTGCCTTCAACCTTGCTTACACCAGAGCTTCTTAAAGCGCTAAATATAAGCTCAGTAAATGGAAATAGCTGGAAGTCGGTGTTTGGTGATCGTGCTGACGAGTATTTTCAGGCCTGGTATACCGCCAGCTTTATTGGGCAGGTGGCTGCAGCCGGTAAATCAGTTTATCCTTTGCCACTGTATACCAACGCCGCGCTTCGTGACCCGCTGACCAACCCAAGTGCCAGCAATTATGAAAGCGGGGGCCCTACTGACAATGTGATCCCTATTTGGAAAGCCGCTGCACCCGCACTCGACTTGCTTGCACCAGATATCTATTTGTCGGGCAGTGAACGCATATTAAAAGTACTCGATCTGTATGGTCGGGCAGATAATGCACTTTTTGTTCCCGAAGCCGGGCTAAATGCCGAACGGGCAAAATATTTATTTGAAGTTATAGCCCGGGGAGGCATTGGTTTTTCGCCATTTGGTATCGATGACAATGGAACCATGGAAACTGCCGCCCAAACCACAGATCGACTGGCGCCTTTCGCAAATGAATATAAAGCGGTGTCGCCTTTGATATCTGATCTGGTTAAGTGGGCTACTCAGGATAAGATCAGCAGTGTGGTGGAGCACGACGACCATGCAGATCAGATGATCGATCTGGGTGCATGGCAACTGGTAGTGAAATTTGGTGGCGATGGGCGTGCCAATGCTGCGCCTGTTTACACCCCGGAAGCCTCCGGAAAACTTTTGGTAGTAAAACTGAACGATAATAAATTTTTAATGATAGGCAGTAGATGCCATGTTACTTTTATTCCCGCCGGCAATAATACGGGCAAGGCCTGGCAATATCTGAAAGTTGAAGAAGGGAAATATATTAATGGTAATTATAAGGCACTTCGAATCCTGAATGGAGATGAAACCGATTGGGGTGGACCTGGATTTGGCGATAAGCCTGTCATACTTCAAGCCTCGCTCATATTGCGTTAAGCTACAAAGCCCGATAAATTTTTACGGGAATTTATCCGTCGGAATTATCCTATTATGGTCGGGTAAACTCTGCTTCCCTACTTATATTATCTCAAAACGAAACATTAAGGCATTTGGCATGTTGGGTTTAAAGGATGAGGATACGGCACAAAGCCTTATTTAACGTCCTGCTTTAATAAAACTCGAAAAAATATGAAATTGCTGAATTACTCAATTTGTACAATGGTACTGCTGTTCACTGGTACACTTGCCTTTGCTCAAAAATATAAATCAACTGCCGATACCGGTAAATTAAATGTGGAATATGCTAAAGTGCAGAATGATATTGCCGATCTGACCACTAAACTGGCAGCTGCAAAAAGCGATCTGCCCGATTATCAAACCAAAGCAGGTAATGCCGGTGCTGATGCTCAAAATGCTGCTGCTTCAAGTAGCAATGATGCTGCCAAAGCAACCAGTGGAAATCTGCAGGATTCAAAAGATGCCAAAAATAGTGCCGACGATGCTTATAGCAAGGCTAAAGATTCACGTACAGCCAATAATAAGGTAGGTAAACAAAATGAAAAAATCAGAAAATTAACTAACCAGTTAAAAGTAAAACGCCAACGTCTGAAGGATCTTGACATTATGCGCGAAGCAATAATGGCACAGATACCGGTGGCTCAATAGGGAGGTTCTTACGATTCGATATCGGCACAGCGATCTGATGATCGCTGTGCCTTTTTTGTTTACGAAGGTTTCATTGGCTTTTTTATTTTGATCAATTTACAGAACAGCAAATTGCATCCCGATCTCCCAGGTCACAAGCGTATTTTTGGGGATACTTACCCCGATTAATAACTATGATTCTGTGATCAACAATTACTGATCATCAACTCCTAAATCCTATTTTCACTTTTTCTCCCGAAAAATCATTTTTATACTAAATTTGAAACGCGGATTTTGTTTAAATAAACTTCCGTGCAACCATTCCCCCGGAATAAACCTGGTATGAAACGATCATTGATTTTAACCCTAGGCTGCCTGATGGCGGCGCTCGCCGTTTCGGCGCAAATTCCTGCCCTGGAACGCGTAGAACCCATGTTTTGGTGGGTTGGCATGAGCAATCCAAACCTGCAATTGATCGTCCATGGCGACCATATTGCCTCCCGGAAAGTAGTGTTTAACTACCCCGGAGTTCAGCTGGTAAAAGTGCATCAGGTTGAAAATCCAAATTACTTATTTGTTGATTTGCGCATTTCTTCGGCTGCATCACCGGGAACGTTCCCGATAAAATTTACCAAAGCAGGTGAAAAGGCTTTGGTTTACAACTATACTTTGAACAAACGCGACCGTTCTGCTGGCCGTGCTCAGGGGGTAACGAGTAAAGACCTGATCTATCTGATCATGCCCGACCGTTTTGCCAATGGCGATCCTAAAAATGATTCGATCGCCGGGATGCGGGAGCAGGGAATTGATCGTGCCAGAATGTTCAGCAGGCATGGCGGCGACCTGCAGGGTATTATCGATCATCTCGACTATCTGAAGGACCTCGGTGTAACTGCGATCTGGCTCACGCCGGCTATCGAAAATGATGAACCAAAAGCTTCGTATCATGGTTATGCCGTTACGGATCATTATAAAATTGATCCCCGTTATGGCAGCAATGAGCTTTATAAGCAATTTGTTACCAAATGTCACCAGTTAGGTCTAAAGGTTGTGATGGACCTTGTGCACAATCATGCCGGTACCGAGGGATACACAATTCAGGACATGCCGATGAAAAGCTGGGTACACCAGTGGCCACAATATACCACCTCAAATTTCAGAGATGCTGCAGTAATGGATCCCCATGCTTCGCCAGCCGATCGTAAACGCATGCTTGACGGATGGTTTGACCACCGCATGGCAGATATGAACGAAAATAATCCCTATCTGCAAAATTTTCTGACCCAAAATCATATCTGGTGGGTTGAATATGCAGGTGTAGATGGTTTCCGCCTTGATACCTATCCTTATAATGATCCCCAGTATATGTCTGATTGGGCAGTTAAAGTTAAGGCTGAATTTCCGCACCTTTCGATCTTCGGTGAAACTTTGGTTTGGTCTGCCGCAAACCAGGCATTCTTCACCGAAGGCAATACCGTAAACCGGGGTTTCGACACACATTTACCTGGAGTTACTGATGGCGTTTGGAAGGAAGCAGTTTACGATGCGCTAAATGCCCGCGAAGGTTGGACCGAAGGTGTAAATCGCCTTTACAGCGTCATGGCGCAGGATTTTTTATACAAGGATCCAAGCCGCAACACTATATTCCTCGATAATCACGATATGAGCCGTTTTCTTTCGGTAGTAGGAGAAGACTTTACCAAATATAAGTCGGGTATGGCCTTGTTGCTGACCATGCGTGGCGTGCCGCAGTTGTATTATGGTGATGAAGTGCTGATGAAGAATTTCTCGAATCCGGATGGACTGGTTCGTGAAGATTTTCCGGGAGGTTGGCCTGGCGACAAGAATAATATGTTTTCTCCTACTGGTAGAGGAGTGAAGGAAAATTATGCATTTAATTATGTTCGCACCCTGGCTAATTACCGTAAGAATACAACGGCTTTGCAAACCGGCAAGCTAATGCAATATGTTCCGGAAAATGGGGTTTATGTTTACTTCCGCTATGATCAGGAAAAAACCGTAATGGTTGTTTACAACAGTAGGGATAATGACCAAAGCTTCACCACCGCTCGATTCAATGAACGCATCAATGGCGCAAAGCAGGCCCTGAATGTAATTACAGGAGAAACTATTGGCCTTGAAACGCTGGCAATTCCTGCTAAAGCCACTTTAGTTTTAGAAATAATACCGAACAATAAACATTAATAAATATATTTAGCTAGGTTATTTAATAGGGTTAAATAGCCATTGATACATAATGAATACGATAGAAGCGTGCATATTTGATCTCGACGGGGTTATTGTAGATACAGCGGTTTACCATTACCAGGCCTGGAAAAGGCTGGCCAATGAACTGGGTTTTGATTTTACAGAAGAAGATAATGAAAAGCTAAAAGGCGTAAGCCGCGTTGCTTCACTCAATTTGATTTTAGGCTGGGGCGGACTTAGCAAAACAGAAACTGAAAAAGAAGAACTGGCTACGCGCAAGAACAATTGGTATGTTGACATGATTACAAAAATGACCCCGGCTGAAGTATTGCCCGGAGCCAGAGAATTTGTAGAATCATGCAAACAGGCAGGTATTAAAACCGCATTGGGTTCGGCCAGTAAAAATTCGGCAACAATTTTGGATAAGGTTGGAATCAGCCATTTGTTTGATGTGGTGATAGACGGAAACAAGGTGAGCAAGCCTAAACCCGATCCGGAAGTGTTTTTAAAAGGAGCGGAAGATTTAGGCGTAAAACCACAAAACTGTGTTGTTTTTGAAGATGCAATTGCAGGTATCGAAGCAGCAGTAAATGGAGGCATGCGTTCTGTTGGTATAGGATCGCCATCGACGCTGGCAAAGGCAGATCTGGTGATCAGTGGCCTGGATCAAATAAATTTAGAGAAATTAAGTGTTTTGGGCCCAATCAGCCACGTAGCTGGTTAATGATTGAGGGTAAATAGTTAAAATTACAAGTCCATTTGGCCCGGTCTTCGGCACCGATGGCAATAATAAAATATGAAGAATTATATACTGGCTGATGAATGGAAAATAATAGAGGAGGGCTTTAGACCCGAACTCCATATGATCTCTGAAAGCCTCTTTAGTTTGGGCAATGGCCGGATGGGCCAGCGTGCAAACTTTGAAGAAGCCTATAGCGGTCAAACACTGCCCGGAAACTATGTTGCCGGCGTATACTACCCGGATAAAACCCGCGTGGGCTGGTGGAAAAACGGCTATCCGGAATATTTTGCAAAAGTACTCAACGCCGCAAACTGGATCGGTATTGATATAGTTTTGGGTGATGAACAACTTGATCTTGCAAAAGCTGAGTTAAAGTCCTTCCGACGCGAGCTGAATATGAAAGAAGGTTACCTGAAAAGAACCTTCAGCGCTGTAACATCGGGCGGAATTGAAGTAGCAGTTGAAGCGATACGTTTCTGTAGCCTGGTTGACGATGAAACAGGTGCTATAAAATATACCATCACCCCACTGAATTATTCGGGGCCGGTTACTATTACCCCCTATATCGATGGTGACGTAGTGAACAAGGATTCCAACTACGACGAAAAATTTTGGGACGAAGTTGCCAAAGAAACCTGGGATGGTGGTGGTTATGTACAGCTTCGTACCCGTAAAACCGGGTTTGAAGTGGCAACTGGACAGCAATTCACGATCAGCCAGGGGGGCACTGAGCTATTAGCTGCTGCGCAAAATATCGAAAAACTAAAATACGTTGCATCTAAAGTAACGCTACAGGCTGTAGCAGGGCAGGCCATAATTGTCACCAAATTTGCGGCCAATATTGCTTCATTAAATTATCCGGCCGATGCGCTTGCGGAAGTTTTGAAAACTACGCTAAAAGCCATCAGTAAAAAAGGATTTGAACAAATGCTGGCCGAACAGGCAGCAGCATGGGCTAAAAAATGGCAGCATAACGATATACTGATAGAAGGCGATATATCGGCACAACAAGGTATTCGTTTTAATATTTTTCAATTGAACCAGACTTATACTGGTGAGGATGACCGGCTGAATATTGGTCCGAAAGGCTTCACCGGAGAAAAATACGGAGGTTCAACCTACTGGGATACTGAAGCCTATTGTGTGCCATTTTACCTGGCCACTGCCGATCAGAATGTTACTCGTAATTTATTATTGTACCGTTATAAGCAACTGGGCAAAGCCATTGAAAATGCACAACTGTTAGGATTTAAAGAAGGTGCGGCGCTCTATCCAATGGTTACCATGGACGGCACCGAATGTCATAATGAATGGGAGATCACATTTGAAGAAATACATCGTAATGGTGCCATAGCCCATGCTATTTTTGATTATGTACGTTATACCGGTGATGAACAGTACCTGAGCGATTATGGTTTAGAGGTGCTTATCGCAATTGCCCGTTTCTGGGCACAACGTGTTAACTGGTCGGGCGACAAGCAGAAATATGTTATGCTGGGCGTTACCGGACCTAATGAATACGAGAACAACGTTAACAATAACTGGTATACAAGCACCATGGCTACCTGGTGTTTGCAATATACCATAGATGTTGCCTCGAAAGTGAAAGTCAGGGAACCCAGGAAATATCAGGAACTGGTGGCAAAAATTGCATTGAATGAAGAAGTTGAATTTGCCAGATTCAGCGATATCATTGCTAAAATGTATTACCCAGCTGATGAAAAATTAGGAATATTCCTGCAGCAGGACGGTTACCTTGACAAAGAACAGATATTGGTAAAAGACCTGCCTGCGAGTGAACGCCCTTTGAACCAAAAATGGAGCTGGGACCGGATATTGCGTTCATGTTATATCAAACAGGCTGATGTATTGCAGGGCCTGTATTTCTTTGAGTACAATTACGATATAGAAACTATTCGTCGGAATTATGATTTTTATGAACCACGCACGGTACATGAATCATCGCTTTCGCCATGTGTACATGCGGTAATTGCTGCAAAATTAGGCGATGAAGCCCGGGCTTATGAGTTTTATCTGCGTACCTCGCGCCTCGACCTCGACGACTATAATAACGACACAGAGGACGGTTGCCATATCACCTCAATGGCTGGCACCTGGTTGGCTGTTGTACAGGGTTTTGGGGGCATGCGTGTAAAAAATAATAAACTTTCATTCGATCCGTTCCTTCCGGCAAAATGGGGCTCTTTTTCTTTCCATATTGGGTTTAGGGGAAATTTGCTTAATATTAAAGTTGGAAAGCAAGGCGTACAGATCAAAAACTTGTCGGGGAATGCACTTACCGTTACCATTTATGGCAAGGATCAGATCGTTCAAGCTAACAATTGGTTGTTAGTAGAAGCCTGATAGAAATATTAACATGTTATTAAAACCCTGATTCTTTGGCTGCTGACGATAAACTGATCATCTATCAATTATTGCCCCGATTGTTTGGTAATACCAACACGCGCAATAAGTATTATGGTTCGATAGAAGAGAACGGTTGCGGTAAATTCAATGATATCAATGATAAGGCCCTTCAGGAATTCAAAAAGATGGGCTTTACGCATGTATGGTATACTGGTATCATCGAACATGCTACCATGACCGATTATTCGGCATTCGGTATCAAACCACATGACCCCGATGTAGTTAAAGGCCGCGCCGGTTCACCCTATGCCGTAAGCGATTATTATGATGTCGACCCCGATCTGGCGGTTGACGTGAATAAGCGCATGGAAGAGTTTGAAGCTTTGGTTAAACGTAGCCACGCTAACGACTTAAAGGTTATCATCGACCTCGTGCCAAACCATGTGGCACGTACATATTCATCCGATAGCAAGCCCGATGGCATCATTGATTTTGGTGCCAATGATGATCCCTCAAAAGCATTCAGCCCATTAAATGATTTTTACTATACACCTGGCCAGTCTTTTGTGGTCCCTAAAGGATATAATCCGGGTGGTGATGAATTTACAAGTCCGTTAAAGGATGGTTTGTTTGATGAAAATCCAGCAAAAGCTACAGGAAACGATCGGTTTACTTCGGCTCCATCCATTAATGATTGGTTTGAAACCGTTAAATTAAATTATGGTATCGACTATCTTGATTACCGTAAGACCTATTTTGAACCTGTTCCACCGCTTTGGCATAAAATATACGATATACTGCGGTTCTGGACTGAAAAGGGTGTCGATGGTTTTCGTTGTGATATGGTGGAAATGGTTCCGGTTGCGTTTTGGAACTGGGTAATCTCGAGACTAAAAGCTTTATATCCCGACCTTATTTTTATTGGTGAAGCCTATGATACGGGCAAATACAGGGAATATATTTTTGAGGGCAAATTTGACTACCTATACGATAAAGTAGGATTATACGATGCAATCAGAAAGCTTACTTACAGTCAGTGGGACGCCACCACCTGGGATATTAACCAGGTTTGGAACAATGACACCCGGGGTATTGATGGCCATATGCTTCGCTTTATGGAGAACCATGACGAGCAACGGGTAGCTTCGCGCTATTTTGGCGATCATGGTTGGAATGGTGTGCCCGGAATGATTGTTACCGCAAGCCTTAATACTGGCCCGGTGATGATTTATATGGGGCAGGAAGTTGGCGAGCAGGGCGGAGGTTATGAAGGCTTTAGTAACGACGATGGCCGGACCACTATTTTTGATTATTGGGGAGTTCCGGACCATCAGAAATGGCTGAACAATGGATTGATGGATGGCGGTCAGTTGAGCGATGGACAGCGCCAGCTGCGTGAGTTTTATGGTAAACTGCTTCACATTACCCGTGAAAATGAAGCCATTAGCAATGGTGAGTTCTGGGAGCTGATGCTGGCCAATGAACACCAGCCGGGGTTTGACGCAAGGCTTTACCTTTATCTGCGTTATACTGATAAGCAACGCATTCTGGTGGTCGCAAATTTTAACCGCGATGAACGAAATATAGAAGTTTTACTACCTGCAGACCTGCTTCAATTACTGAAGTTAAGTGGCAGTGTACAATTTAAAGAATTACTTAGCGGAGATAGTTTGACAACAGACAATATCGGCAAAGGTATACCAGTTAAATTGCCACCGATGGGCGGTGTGCTGCTTGAATTTTAGACCAATATAATTACCTAACCAATAAATTATGACAACTGCGAGCATGACCAATAAGCCAAAGCTGAGTTTTTGGCAAATATGGAATATGAGCTTTGGCTTCCTGGGTATCCAGTTCGGCTGGGCTTTGCAAATGGCCAACATGAGCGCCATTTACGAATATCTGGGAGCAAAGGCAGATAAAATTCCTTTTCTGTTCCTGGCGGCTCCATTAACAGGGTTAATTGTTCAACCCATTATCGGGTATTTCAGTGATCATACCTGGAGCAAAACACTGGGCCGCAGACGTCCCTATTTCTTGGTAGGTGCTATTTTGAGTACCATATGTCTGTTTTTTATGCCACAATCCTCAACACTTTGGATGGCAGCAGGTATTTTATGGATACTCGACACTTCTATAAATATCAGTATGGAGCCATTCAGGGCTTTTATTACCGATAAGTTACCTGATGAACAACGTACCTGGGGTTTTTCAATGCAGAGCGTATTTATCGGTGTGGGTTCGGTAATAGCTTCAGTGTTACCCTGGATGATGACCAATTGGTTTCATGTACGTACAGCCCTGGTTAACGGCGAACATATTCCGCCTTCGGTAAGGTATTCGTTTTATATCGGGGCAGTTGCCTTTATCTCGGCAGTATTATATACTATTTTAACCAGCACCGAATATCCTCCGGCAGATATTACAGAGCGGCAGAAAGTCAAAGAATCTAAAAAAGGTTTCGGGGGCGGTTTAGGCGAGATATTTCATGCCATTTTTAATATGCCAAAAAGGATGCAAAAACTTGCTTTAGTTCAGTTTTTCACCTGGCCCGGCTTGTTTTTGATGTGGTTCTATTATTCGCCGGCTGTGGCGCGTAATATTTTTGGAGCAGTGAGTGAAAAAGAGAAGCTCTATACTGATGGCATTCAGTTTGCGGGTTTAACACTGGGTTTTTATAACGTGATCACCTTTATTTTTGCCTTCTTTTTACCAATTATAGCCAGTAGAATCGGTCGTAAATATACCCACATGATATGTTTGCTTTGTGGAGCGGCCGGATTGATATCGGTAGGTTTTATCCATAATCAATACTTTCTTTACGGGTCTATGACAGGGGTTGGAATTGCGTGGGCCAGCATACTATCTATGCCTTATGCGATGTTGGGTGGTTGTTTGCCCGAAAATAAGGTTGGTATTTATATGGGCATTTTTAATTTTTTCATCGTATTGCCCGAAATAATTGCTTCATTATTTTTTGGAAAGATCATGTCGTATTTTTTACATAATGACAGGCTGCTAGCGGTTGAGATCGGTGGTTGTTTGATGATACTGGCTGCCTTACTGGTATTACGCATCAATGATCATGAAGACTGACGAAACCGGGTGCTTTTAACGAATTTAAAATAGATACCTAATTTATAAACCTCAATGTTTATATTGCGTAAAAAGAAACTATAGAGAGACGAATACTTTTTGAATGGAAGAGCAAAATATATCAAATACTGAAATAACCCCGGATAATCTGACAGAACTAGATGAAGACGGGTTTCATCACGTCAATAACCCGGTAACGGGATTGAAACCAATAGTTAAAAAATATCTTAACCGGCCTTTCACCGCCGAACAGAAAAATAACAAATTTTACTTTTCTGATGGTGACGCAAAAGTTGAGATCACTGTAGTTACCGATGAGATCATTCGTGTTCGCCTTGCCCCACATGGTGTGTTTCTGGATGAATTTTCCTATGCCGTACCAAAACTTGAAAAGAAGGTGTCTGTTTTTGGTTTGACAGAATTGGAAGACGAATATGTAGTTTATACCAATATTGTTAATTGCCATATTAAAAAAGACAATTTTTTTATATCATTCTCTGATAATCAGAACTATGTGACGAGCAGTGATGCCGTACCTATGCACTGGGAAGAGAACGTAAAATTTGGCGGTTATTATGTTTATTGCACCAAACAATGCCGTGAAGAGGAAAGCTTTTTCGGCATGGGCGATAAACCTACTGAATTTAATCTCCGTGGTAAGCGTTTAAAGAACTGGAATACAGATGCTTATTCATTTGCCTGGAACCAGGATCCGCTTTATCGCAGTATCCCTTTTTATATCAGTCTGCAAGATGGCATAGCCCACGGTATATTTTTCGATAATACGTTTAAATCGGAATTTGATTTTGGAGCAGAAGATCCAACCAAGACTAGCTTTTGGGCTGAGGGCGGCGAATTGCAGTATTATTATATCCATGGACCGCATATGATGGACGTGGTAAAACGCTACAGCCTGATCACCGGCACCCATCCTATGCCGCCAATGTGGGCACTTGGTTATCATCAGTGCCGCTGGAGCTATTACCCGGAATCGAAGGTTCGGATGGTGACGAAAAACTTTCGTGAAAAGAAAATACCATGCGACGGTATCTACCTTGATATCGACTATATGGACGGCTACCGTTGTTTCACCTGGAACCGCAAATATTTCCCCGATCCGAAGAAAATGATCAAGGAACTATCTGACCAGGGCTTTAAAACAGTGGTGATCATTGACCCGGGAATTCGTGTTGATGATAATTATTCAGTGTTCAGAGAGGGAAAGGAAAAGCGTTATTTCTGTCGCCGCTGCGACGATTACTTTATGGAAGGCCATGTTTGGCCTGGCCGTTGCCAATTCCCTGATTTTACTAATCCCGAAGTTCGTGAATGGTGGGGTAATCTATTTGATGAATTGGTTCAGCTTGGCGTTGCTGGTGTTTGGAATGATATGAACGAACCAGCAGTTTTTGGTACCAGCACGTTCCCGGATGATGTTCGGCACCAGTTTGATGGTCAGCGTGGATCGCATCGTAAAGCACACAACGTATACGGAATGCAAATGGTACGTGCAACTTACGAGGGCTTGCGTAAGATCATGAAAAACAAAAGACCCTTTACCATTACGCGTGCGGGTTACTCGGGTGTTCAGCGTTATTCATCAGTTTGGACAGGTGATAACGTTGCATCCTGGGAGCATTTGCTGCTGGGTAATATTATGTGTCAGCGGTTGTCGGTATCCGGCATTTCGTTCTGCGGTACAGATATCGGTGGTTTTAGCGGCGAGCCTGATGGCGAGTTATTTACCCGCTGGATACAAATGGGTACTTTTTCACCGTTTATGCGTGCCCACTCGGCAGGTGATACTAAAGAGCGCGAACCATGGAGTTTTGGTGAGCCGTATACAGCCATCAACCGTACGTTTATTGAACTGAGGTATCGTTTGATGCCGTATTTTTATTCGGCATTCTGGGAGCATCATCGCTATGGTTTCCCTATCATACGTCCTATTGTAATGCATGAGCAGGATGAATTAAGTAATCATTTCCGTCAGGATGAGTTTACTTATGGTGATAAAATATTGGTTTGCCCTGTATTTGAACCCGGTCAGAAAAGCCGCCAGGTTTACCTGCCTAAAGGTAAATGGTATAATTTCTGGACACATGAGGTATTGGAAGGCGGGACTGAAGTAACTGTAGCAACGCCACTTGAAAATATACCGCTATTTGTAAAAGCAGGTTCGGTTATTCCTGAATATCCGGTAATGCAATATGTAGGCGAGAAGGAAATAGATGAGGTGAAGATGAATGTTTACTATAGTGATATAGAGGTAAATTCCTTCATTTTTGAAGACTACGGTGAAACTTTTGCATACGAGCAGGATATTTATCTGGAAAAGAAATTTGTAGTTCGGGGCAAGGATAACAAGCTAACCATATTGCAAAGTATGGAAGGATTATATACGCCAAGGTACGAGAATTACCATTTAAATATCATTGGGCTACCTTTTAAACCTACACGTGTTATTGCTGATAATCATGAAGTTCGCGATTTTGTAATTGCCGCTGACAAAACTGTGCATTTGAAATTGAGAAAGAACTTTACGCAATTGGTAATAAGTTAATTATTCGGATGTACTTCACTTGCATTCCGAATAATTAAAGTATAAATTTATAGGAGTATCAATTTTAACCGACCAATACAATTTTCTTCAACCAATGACTGAACACGGCCTTGAGCGGGTTATCGTCGAACACGTTAGCCCCGAGATCGATGCAGGACGTTTTTATATTAAAAAAACTCCCGGCGAAACGATAAAGGTAGAAGCCGATATTTTTACCGATGGCCACGACCATGTGCGCGGCAGGATCTTATATAGGCATGAAAATGAGCATACATGGGCTTTTGCGCCCATGCATCTGCTAAGCAATGATCGTTGGCAATCTTCATTTACAGTTTCCAAAACCGGGTTTTACGCTTATACAGTAATAGGTTGGGTCGATCATCCCTTGACCTGGCTGGAAGGTTTTTTTAAGAAATACCAGGATGCCCAACATTTGGGCGTAGAACTGCTGATTGGCGCCGATTTTCTGGAAGCGATGTTACCGCAGGCAACAAAAGCCGATCAAAAAATCATCAAAAGTTATGTTGCCACTTTGCGTGACGAACATAAATATGAGCAAGCCGTGGCCCTGGTACTTGGAAAAGAGATACATCAGTTTATCGATCTGTACCCAAATCTCGAAAATGCTACCACCTATTTACGCGAATTGCGGGTTTATGTTGATCGTGAAAAGGCTGGCTTCAGTAGCTGGTATTGCTTTTTCCCGCGTTCGGCATCCCCAAAGGAGGGCGTACATGGAACTTTTAAAGACTGTGAGGCCCTGCTGCCCCGGATAGCCGAAATGGGCTTTGATGTTTTATATTTTCCACCCATTCATCCAATTGGGCATACTTTCCGAAAGGGTAAAAATAATGCCGTAAACGCGCTTCCGGGTGATGACGGAGTTCCTTATGCTATAGGCTCAGAAGAAGGCGGCCACAAAGATATATTAAAGGATCTGGGTACGCTGCAGGATTTTAAACATCTGATAAAAGAAGCTGCCAAACATGGCCTTGAAATAGCAATGGATTTCGCTATCCAATGCTCGCCGGATCATCCCTATGTTAAGGCTCATCCTAAATGGTTTAAGTGGAGACCTGATGGAACAGTGCAGTATGCCGAAAATCCACCCAAAAAATACCAGGACATTTTGCCGATCAATTTTGAAAATGACGATTGGCAAAACCTGTGGAATGAACTGAAAAGCATACTTGATTATTGGTGCGAACAAGGCATCAGGATATTCAGGGTTGATAATCCGCATACCAAATCATTTAATTTCTGGGAATGGTGCATTGCCGAGGTACAAAAACAGTACCCTGGTACAATTTTCCTGTCGGAAGCATTTACCAAGCCAAAGGTAATGAAGGAATTGGCCAAACTGGGTTATACGCAATCATACACCTATTACACCTGGCGTAACAGCAAGCAGGAGCTGATTGAGTATATGCAGGAGTTGACTCAAACAGAAATGAAGGATTATTATCGCCCTAATTTTTGGCCAAATACCCATGATATTAACCCTTATGGCTTGCAAAGTGGCAATGAAAGTAGTTTTATAGCCCGTTATTTTATGGCTGCAACCCTGTCTTCCAATTACGGCATTTTCGGCCCGGTTTATGAGTTAATGTACCATGAAACCTACCCGGGCAAAGAGGAATATCTCCATTCAGAAAAATACGAGGTAAGGCATTGGGATTGGTCGTTACGCAACCGCCTTACAGACGTGATCACCAAAGTTAATGCAGCGCGCAAAGTTAACCCGGCATTACAACAAACTAATAATATTCGTTTTTGCGAAACCTACAATGATCAGTTGCTGGCCTATTACAAAAGGGCAGGAGATAATCATATCCTTTGCGTGGTAAAGCTCGATCCATATAACAAGCAATTTGCCCATGTACAGGTGCCACTATGGGAATTGGGTATTGAACCCGGGCAGGATTTTACCGTTTATGATATATTAACCGGAAATACTTTTACATGGAATCAGGAATGGAATTATGTCCAATTAGATTCTTCTGATCTGCCGGCGCATTTATTCAGAATTGAAGTTTAACAGGATGAAAATGGGCCAGATAGATGTTTTAGCTAATACCCAATCGCTTACCCTTACTAAGCCCTGGAAGGATTTTGCAAAAGATAAAAAAGCACTCAGTTTTCTTGAAAAGCAGGTGTTTTATCCTTACATGCGCAATTGCCGCTGGTTTGCGGGCAAGGCACGTATGATCAAATTTTTGAAGGTACAGCAATTGCTTGATATGCCCATTGAGGGAGGCAAAGCGTATCTGGTCATTGTTCATATTGGTTATACTTTTGGCGACGAGGAAAAATATGCTTTGCCTGTATCTTTTGTGCCTGATGATTATGAGCTGTTAGAACAGGTAAACCCTAAGGCTTTTATCATTAAAATGACCGCTGATGGGAAACCCGGCTGGCTTATTGATGCAATATATGATTTTCGTTTCCAGACCGAATCGTATAAAAATATTTGGGATAATGGTGTTGTGAAACAGGAAGTGGGGCAGATTACTTACCATCGTGGTAAAGGACTTGAGCCTCAGGATGAAGATATGGGCTACCTTTGTGTCATACCCGATCTGGAGCAAAGTAACTCGTCATTTGTTTTCGGCAATAAATACTTTTTTAAATTATACCGCAAGCTTTTCCGTGAGATAAACCCGGAAGTTGAAATGCTGCAATTCCTTACCGAAACAGGAGGGTTTAAAAATATTCCAGCTTTTTGTGGGAGTTTGATATTTGAACGCCCAGGTATACCACCAGTAACGCTGGGGCTGATGATGCAAAAGGTTGCAAGTAAATCAGATAGCTGGGTTGCTACAGGCGATGATCTTAACGATTTCCTTTTCATGTTTGTTGATAAGCTTTTCAGTATCCGCGAAGGCGTTTTTGAAAAAGTTGAATTGCTTGGGAAACGTACAGCTGAAATGCATTTAGCGCTGTTATCTGGCAATAAAAATCAGGATTTTAAACCCGAAAAATTCAACAAGGATTATGTTAATTGGGTAGAGGAGCATCTAAGTAGTTTATTGGATAAACGATTAAATCTGCTCAAGGAAAATTACGCCCGCCTTGATAAAAATGCAAAAGCACTAGCCGATGATTTCATTGAGAATGAAGCGAACATAAGGCGGTTTTTTGGAAAGATAGTAAGCAAGGAGTTTCAATCGTCGCGTATACGGATACACGGCGATTATCATTTGGGCCAGGTGCTTTTTACCGGGACAGATTATCTGATCATTGATTTTGAAGGTGAACCGGAAAGCTCTATTGCTGATCGTAAAATCAAACATTCACCCTTGAAGGATGTTTCTGGTATGATACGTTCATTTCATTATGCCGTTTGTTCCAAATTATATTTTAGTGCCGAAACCAGGAGCATAGACCCGCTTCGCTTGCAAAAGGCAGCCGACCGCTGGTATAAAATAATAACTGATGCTTATTTAGACGCTTATTTGAATACCATGGGCGATGTGGCTTCAGTATTTGGTAACCGTACTGAAATGAATTTCCTGTTGCAGTTACACCTGCTTGAAAAAGCAGTTTACGAATTGGGTTATGAATTAAATGGAAGACCTGATTGGATCAGGATACCGCTTAAAGGTATCCAGCATGTATTATTTGAAATTGAAAAATTTAACTAAACGCCCATTGGCATTACAATATGGCAAAGAAAACGACTGATACCGGCAAGCAGGTAAATCCTGAAAAAGCTGTCGTGAAAACAAAATCGACAGCAAAAAAGGCAGCAGATGAAAAGTCAGCAAAAAAAACCTCATCTTCAAAGAAAGTTGCTGAAAGGGCGGCACCTGAAAAAGTAGCCTCAGTAAAAGTGAAGAAAACATCAACATCAAATGCTATGTCTGCAATTACTGAAGAAAACCATGTGATACCGTTTAGCCGTTTCACTGATTTTGATATTGCCCTTTTTAAATCCGGAAAACATTATCGTTTATATGAAAAATTCGGATCGCATGTGGTAGAATTGGAGGGGGTTATCGGTACCTATTTTTCAGTTTGGGCGCCGAATGCCCAATATGTTTCAGTAATTGCCAATTTTAATGGTTGGAACCGAGGCTCACATCCGCTGAATTCCCGTTGGGATTCGTCGGGTATCTGGGAAGGATTTATACCTCATGTTGGAGACGGGGAGACCTATAAGTACTTTATTAAGTCTTCTTCCGGCGAAGAGTTAGAAAAAAGCGATCCATTTGCATTACGCTGGGAGGAACCACCACGTACAGCTTCTATCGTAGGAGATACATTTTACGAATGGAAGGATACAACATGGATGAAGGACCGTTATCAGCACAATGCACTGGATAAACCATATTCAGTTTATGAAGTTCACCTGGGTTCGTGGATGCGCAGTCCTGAAAGCCCTGATGAGTTTTTAAGTTATGTGCAATTGGCAGAAAAGCTTGTTCCCTATGTGAAGGAAATGGGTTTTACGCATGTTGAATTTATGCCGATCGCGGAACATCCCTATTATCCCAGCTGGGGATACCAGGTAAGTGGTTATTATGCAGCATCAAGCAGATACGGCACACCTAAAGAACTGATGCATCTGATTGAGAAGTTTCACCAGGAAGGTATTGGTGTTATCCTTGATTGGGTGCCTTCACATTTCCCAGGCGATATACATGCGCTGTACCGATTTGATGGTACCCACCTTTATGAACATGCCGATCCACGCAAAGGGTTCCATCCCGACTGGAAATCATATATCTTTAATTACGGACGCAATGAAGTTAGAGCATTTCTTATCAGTAATGCGCTGTTTTGGCTCGACCGCTATCATGTAGATGGTTTGCGTGTAGATGCTGTTGCTTCAATGCTGTACCTCGATTATTCCCGAAATCATGGTGAATGGGAGCCTAATCAATATGGTGGCAATGAGAACCTTGAGGCGATCTCGTTCCTGAAAGAATTTAATGAGGCTTGCTATGCCAATTTCCCTGATACCCAAACAATAGCAGAAGAATCCACTTCGTTCTCCGGAGTAAGCAGACCTGTTTATACCGGCGGTCTTGGCTTCGGTATGAAATGGATGATGGGATGGATGCATGATACGATCAAATATTTTTCAACTGATCCGCTGTTTAGGAAATATCACCATAACCAGATCACTTTCAGTCTGATCTATGCCTTTACAGAAAACTTTATGCTGCCTTTCTCACACGATGAGGTAGTATATGGTAAAGGCTCAATGCTTACCAAAATGCCTGGTGATGAATGGCAGAAATTTGCTAATCTACGCCTGGTATACGGTTATATGTTTACACACCCCGGTGCCAAATTACTCTTTATGGGTGCCGAGTTTGGTCAGGGAACCGAATGGAACTTTAGTACCTCTTTAGACTGGTATGTACTCGAATATCCTAATCACCAGGGGATTAAGGAAGTAGTAAAAGCTTTGAATAAGCTCTATAAAAGCGAGCCTGCATTATACGAAAAGGCCTTTGAAGCTGATGGCTTTGAATGGATAGATGGGGGGAATTCCGCTGATTCTGTACTGATCTACGGCCGTAAGGGGAAAGACCCCAAAAACGATCTGGTTATTATCCTTAATATGACCCCGACTCCTCATAAAAACTTTCGTGTTGGAGTTCCGCATGATGGCAGCTGGAAAGAAATATTCAATACCGACGAAAAATTGTTCTGGGGCAGCGGCGTAACTAACACCAAGGCGCTTAAAACCGAGAAAAATAACTGGCATGGCCGCCAGCATTCCTTGTTGGTATCACTGCCACCTTTGTCGGTTATTGTATTAAAACAGGATAAATAAGCAGCATAAGGGCGAGGGCTATGAGAAGCAGGGGGTTTTATATATACCTGATAGTCACAATTGTTGTTTTGGCGATTTATATATATGGTATCGTAAAATATTATCCGGTATATAAAATCCCTGAACTTACCATAGGTGCGACGCCCATATTATTGTTATCCTTTCTTACTGTTAAAGCATACAGAAACGACACCGGCGAAGACCTGATTTGACACAGAAGGCCGGCTCCGTATTTTGGGGTACTTTGTATTGTATAGTTTAGTAAACATGTCTGGTCTTTGGGCTAACATTGCTTACTTCGATATTTTTTTTGGTTTTAACTATAATCAAATCATAACATGAAAAAACTTTTATTCCTTTTAGTATTGCCTGTTATTTGTTTTTTGTCCTGCCAGCCAAAAGGGGCCAGCAGTACCACCGTCGCCGAATATTTTGCGCCACTTGATTCGGGCGTACAGGCAGCAGGCATTAAAATGGTAAGCATTCAGACGCCGGTTGGAAAATTCAAGGTATGGACCAAGCGCTTTGGTAACAATCCCCGAATTAAAGTGCTGTTGCTGCATGGTGGTCCGGCTATGACCCATGAATATATGGAGTGCTTTGAAAGCTTTTTCCCCAAAGAGGGTTTTGAAATGATTGAGTATGATCAGCTGGGCTCATTTTACAGCGATCAACCCCGTGATAGTAGCTTATGGACCACGCCTCGTTTTGTTGAGGAAGTAGAGCAGGTTCGTCAGGCACTGAAACTGGATAGCAGTAATTCTTACCTGCTTGGAAATTCATGGGGTGGGATTTTAGGCATGGAATATGCGCTTAAATACCAAAAGAACCTGAAAGGCTTGATCGTATGTAATATGATGGCAAGTATTCCGGCATATGCACAATACAATGCGGTGCTGCGCACTCAGATGCGTAAATCGTTGGTAGATAGTCTACAAAATTATGAAGCCCGGGGTATGTACAAAGACCCAACATACGAGTCTTTGGTTGTGAAAGAATACTACAACAAACATCTTTGCCGCCTGGCGGAATGGCCCGACCCGGTAAATCGTGCCTTGAACCATGTAAACGATCAGATATATACGATGATGCAAGGTCCAAGTGAATTTAAAGTAGGCGGGCGTTTATTGCACTGGGATATAACCAATCGCCTCAAAGAAATAACTGTGCCTACGCTCATGGTTGGCGCTAAATACGATACGATGGACCCGAAATATATGGAATGGATGAGCAAACAGGTGAAAAATGGAAAAAGCCTTTATTGCCCTAATGGTAGTCACCTGGCTATGTGGGATGATCAGCAAGTGTTTATGCATGGCGTGATCGGGTTTATTAAAGATGTTGACGCCGGGGTGAAATAGCGGGGATTCAAGTTGCCTGAGGGGATTCAAGTTGCCTGCGGGGACATTCCGCGTTGCCTGTGGGGACACAGGCAACCGGGGGGGGCGGTGGACACTAAATAACATCCATGTAATGAGTCAGCCACGGATATCTTTGATCATTGCGCTCATAAAATGAGCATGACGAATATAAATAATCATTCGGATCATTTACCAGGTTCCAATGCGATTGTAAAGGGTTTAAATGAATGTAATTTAGTTTTTGCTCCAATACTTTGCGGTTATAGGTCCAGATTGGCAAAGCATTTCTAAGCCAGAAATGGTGTTGCCGACTATTCTTTTCAACTTTAAATTTTTCCAGCATTTTTGGATCGTTTTCCCGTAATTCATTAAGGAATTGGTGTCCTGTAAACTTCATGAAGCTTGCATGTGGTTTCTCCTTTCCGTTCATGCTCAGATTTTCCCAAATCAGATGGATATGATTAGGCATAACTACAAATCCATAAACCTTTACTTTTTCTTTTTCAACGAGATGGATCAGGCTACTGAGAATTATTTGCTTGAATTTATGCGTTTTAAGTAAGTGTTTCCAACCAAGTATTGTTGCTGTATAAAAATATATCTTGCCGATATCCATATTCGGAAGATAATCCCACTACCGCTTATTTGGTACTACCTAAGTATGTGGTGCCCGGCGGTGCCCGTTGCCTGTGTCCCCACAGGCAACGCGGAATGTTCCCAAGGGTAATATTTTGTCAACAATAATCCTTGCCGGTGAGGACACAGGCAAGGGTGGTGCAACGGGCAACGCGGAATGCCCCCAAGGGTAATATTTTGTCAACAATAATCCTTGCCTGTGAGGACACAGGCAAGGGTGGTGGAATGCCCTCAAGGGTAATATTTTGTCAACAATAATCCTTGCCTGTGGGGACACAGGCAAGGGTGGGGTGGTGGGGCATGACAACAAAAAAAGCCCCGGCATGCCGGGGCTTTCAATATTTAAGATTAATAATAATTACAATTTACCAATTTCCTGTACCAGGTCGATCAGTTTGTTAGAGTAACCCCATTCGTTATCGTACCAGGATACTACCTTAACAAAAGTGTCGCTCAATGCGATGCCAGCTTTTGCGTCGAATATTGAAGTACGTGCGTCGCCTTTGAAATCTTCAGAAACAACTTCATCTTCAGTATAACCCAGGATACCTTTCAGGTCGCCTTCAGAAGCTTCTTTCATTGCAGCTTTGATAGCTTCATAGGTAGTAGGAGTTTTTAATTGAACAGTTAAGTCAACTACCGAAACGTCAGCTACCGGAACACGGAATGACATACCAGTAAGTTTGCCTTTTAAAGCAGGTATTACCAAAGCAACAGCTTTTGCCGCACCAGTTGATGAAGGGATAATATTCTGGTATGCACCGCGACCGCCTCTCCAATCTTTATGAGAAGGTCCGTCAACTGTTTTTTGTGTTGCAGTTACAGCGTGTATGGTACTCATCAAACCAGCTTCGATGCCAAATTTGTCATTCAAAATTTTAGCAATAGGAGCAAGACAGTTGGTGGTACAAGAAGCGTTCGACACGATTGTCTGTTCGGCTTTAAGTTCTTTATGGTTAACACCCATTACAAACGTAGGGGTATCGTCTTTAGCAGGAGCGCTCATAACTACTTTCTTAGCGCCTGCATCGATATGTTTTTGTGCGGTGTCCTGAGTCAGGAACAGGCCGGTAGATTCGATAATTACCTCAGCGCCAACTTCGTTCCATTTCAGGTTTGCCGGATCTTTCTCAGCTGTTACACGAATGGTTTTGCCGTTAACAACCAAATGTCCACCTTCAACAGCGATGGTTCCTTTGAATTGTCCGTGGGTAGAGTCATACTTCAACATGTAAGCCATATAATCAGGCTCCACAAGGTCATTAATGCCAACCACCTCGATATCAGGTCTTTCAATTGCAGCTCTGAAAGCAAGGCGTCCAATACGGCCGAAACCGTTAATTCCTATTTTCATGATTTTTTAATTTTTATTAGAATAATATGTTAAGAGATTGTTTATAGGTTCTTTTACAATATTTCCAATCGTTATGTTGGTCTCCGAAGCGGCTTCCAGCAGGTAATCCTGAAAATCAGCGGCAATGCTGCCAGTGAAATGAACAGTAGCCCCGGGGTGTTGCTTATGTAAAGGTAATAAATACGTATGGATTAGTTTAGTAAAACCGGTTATTATGACGTTTTTTAGATAATTATCCTCCTTATTATCAACAAAAAAGTCGGAAAATGAACTTAGAAAAAATGCTGGCTGCTTTTGACGATAAACCTTTTCCAGCAGACTTCTGCGATCGGGATCGTAGCGATGTTCAAATTTCTTTTTTACGTTTGCGGGCAGGGTTTCATTCATATAGGCTTTCAATAACTGCCTTCCGAGCCAGTTTGCAGAACCTTCATCTGCCAGAATAAAACCAAGTCCGTAATTGTTAGGTTTTACTTTGCGACCATCAAACCATGCGGCATTAGAGCCACTTTCGCAGATACAGATGATACCCGGGCGGGTTTTACAACAGGCAATAGCTGCCGCGTCAATATCATGTTCAACCGTGGTGCGGCCGTGTTTGAAAAAGGTGGCAAAAGCATTACTTACCGTCGTCTTCAGGTCGTTAGAGAACGATCCCGCTCCGTAAAAGTATATTCGTCTGATAGCTTCAGCATGATGAATCAGATTGATATTTTTACTCAGCAGCTGAAGGATCTGTTTTTCGTCGTTGAAATAGGGATTTATGCCAGCAGTTTTAAAGGATGCAATAGTTCGACCCCTTTCAGCCAGGCGCCAGTCGGCATAATTCGATCCGCTATAAACTACTGCGATCATCTTTAGATAGAAAGTACGTCGGCCATCTCCATCAAATCTTCTTCCAGTTTAAATTCGTGCTCTGTTAATGCCTCTTCAAGCGTAGTGATCTTGATGTGATTGGCTTGCAATCCTACCATTTTCTGCGTATGCCCCTTGATCAGGGCTTTAACTGCAGCATATCCTAAGCGACTACCCAATACACGGTCGAATGCCGAAGGGCTTCCACCACGCTGTAAATGTCCAAGAATAGTTACTTTGATATCGTATACTTTTACTTCTTTCTGAACCCGGCGTGCAATATCATATACACCGCCATTTTTGTCGCCTTCGGCTACAATTACGATACTCGAAGATTTCTTGTTATGCTGTCCGGCTTTAAGATTATCGATCAATTCGTCAATTGCAGTAGCTTTTTCCGGGAGTAATATAGCTTCGGCACCGCAGCAAACGCCTGCACGCAACGCTATAGCACCCGAATCGCGGCCCATAACCTCTATAAAAAACAAGCGGTCATGTGCATCTGCAGTATCACGTATTTTGTCAATTGCTTCTACAACCGTATTGGTGGCGGTATCGAAGCCAAGTGTGTATGTTGAACCGTACAAGTCATTATCGATCGTGCCTGGAACACCCATAACGTGTATATCTGGGTATTTTTTTGAAAAACGCAATGCCCCGGTAAATGTTCCATCGCCCCCTATCACTACTAAAGCATCAATGCCTTGCTTTTTTAGGTTTTGATAAGCGATTTCCATTCCTTCGTCGGTCCTGAATTCAAGGCACCTTGCAGTTTTCAGAATAGTACCACCTAAATTCAGGATATTACTCACAGAGCGGGGATCCATATCAAACATATCGTTTTCAATCATTCCCTGATAGCCTTTGCGAATCCCTACAACTTGCAAACCGCTGTATATTCCTGTGCGTACAACTGCCCGTATACACGGGTTCATTCCGGGGGCATCCCCTCCTGAAGTCAGTACGCCAAGTTTGGTAATTTTATACATCTTTTGGCGAAAATTTTTTCGGTACGAATATAGTGTGTGTAATTTACACCATTGAATTTTATTTTATTTTTTTTATATTCGGATTTTTACAGCATATCTTTAGCCGATCAAACCTAAATAGCTATAATATTGGAAGTAAAGTTACCAACATTTAATTCGGTATTCTCGATCGACTGCGTAATTTTTGGATTCGAGGCGGGTGAACTTAAGATATTACTGATCGAACGTAATGAAGAGCCCTACAAAGATTGGCTTGCTTTGCCCGGCTACATTGTTGAGCAGGACGAAAGTATAGATGATGCCGCCGAACGTATATTATATGAGCTAACTGGCTTGCGCGATCTTCATATGCAGCAGTTTCATACCTTTGGCGAAGTAAACCGACACCCGCAGGGTAGGGTAATTACAGTTGCCTATTATGCGCTGATCAGAATTAACGGACAGAAAGAATTACGGCCTGTAACACAATATGCCCGAAAGGCTTTCTGGCACCCGGTGAATGAGCTCCCGAAATTAGCATTTGACCACAGCGAAATATTTCAAACCGGTTTCAATAAACTGCGCCGCCGACTCAATTACCAGCCTATAGCATTTGAATTGCTTCCCGAAAAATTTACATTAACGCAACTTCAGTCTTTATATGAAGCTGTGTTAAATAAAAAGCTGGATAAACGCAACTTCAGAAAAAAGATGCTGAGTTATGGCTTTTTGAAAGAGCTTGACGAAAAGCAAAAAGGAGTATCATACAGGGCAGCCAAGTTGTATAAATTCGATCGGAGGAAATATTCTAAAATATTCCAAAACGAACTTAACCTGGAGAATAAACAGCAGGTTTTTTAGTGGGTTTCTCTTAAATTACCATCGCTGGATACCCCCATTAGTACTTTTTCCAATTAAAAAAGCCTTAAGCCGAAATGCGGCTATAGCCGCATTTTGACTTAAGACTCAATATTTTGGATTGCCTTACAATTGACTTGGTGACATTTCCAGGTGAAATTTCACCAGATTATCTATAGGTGAACGGATGATATTGCCAACAACCATTCCATTTTCAGTTACCACCTCTTCTAATACATTCCTGAAATTGTAGCCTACCGAACCGATGCAGTTAAATGTATAGTTCTGATAGTTAGGGTAATGTGTTACCAGATTACGGAAGAAATCTTCGAACGAGGTACGCACAATATTTCTTGAATACTCAATATTTACTGGGTTGTCATAAACAAACTTGCTGAAACTTGCACAAAAGCGATTTGCCCTCGGCTGAGTATAAACCTGTTCGTTTACATCATCAGGAGTAAGTTTAAAGGTTTCCCAGAAAAGCTTGCGAACAGCTTCCGGCATATATCCCCGCAGGTAATCAACCAAAAGTTTTTTGCCAATGTAGCATCCACTACCTTCATCACCAAGAATATATGCACCTGAGTCAATGTTATGTACTACTTCGCGCCCATTATAGATGCACGAATTGGTTCCTGTGCCTAAAATTGCTGCAAAACCTTCGCTTGTACCCAATAGCGCTCTGGCAGCAGCAAGCAGGTCATGACCAACATAAACACGTGCTTTAGTAAATACGGCACGCATTGCTTCGGCAACTATGTTGCGCATTTCGTCGGTAGAACATCCCGCTCCATAATAATTCACTTCGGTGATCAGGTTCTTTTCCAAATCGGTCGGAAGGTTTTCCATCAACGACTGAACAATGTAGGCGGTGCCCGAAAAATAAGGATTGTAACCTTCTGTATTGAAGTACACTTTTTTACCTTCTTCGGTAACCAGGCACCAATTGGTCTTGGTGGAGCCACCGTCAGCAATAATTATCATAATTTAAGTTTGTCTAAAAAATTGGTTAAAAGTATGATTTTACTAATTGTAAAAAAAACACTTTGAAAGGTTAAAAGTATAAAAATATTAGAAAACCTTATAACAGTGCATTTTTAAAATCAGCATGAATGATTAAAAGATTAATTTATGAAAATAAATTGGAACGAAAAATAAGTATTTCCAATTCGCTTCTTTCAAAATAATAAGCATTTAATTTTTTGCGCAGTTTTATGCATATTTGCAAAAAAAATGGTCCCATAGCTCAGCTGGATAGAGCAACAGATTTCTAATCTGTAGGTCTTAGGTTCGAATCCTAATGGGATCACTAAAAAAGGAGATGTTCATTTTTGAGCATCTCCTTTTTTTTTAACCTGAAAATGCAATCGGTCTTCTTACTCCTCCCTATCGGATTCATCGCAAAGCCTATCCAAACCAAATTTTTACATTACATGGAATAATGCTTTGCAGGAATTTAATGCCGATCGATGATAAGGTTCCGCAAAGCTTCAATCTTGTCACTCGAAATTAAGATATGGAGGTCAATTCGAAGTGATATAGCATTTAATTCCGATACAGCTGTTTTTGATAAACGTTCGGTAACATCAATCACCTTAATGGCAGATGATACTGCAATGGTTAATGTTAACGTTATAATTGCAATCAACCTGGTATAATTTTTAAAATGTATTTGAATATTTTTCATGAAGAGTTCGTTTAAAAACCTATCTAAACAATTTGTTGATCATTTTTTGAATATTCCAGCAGATCGCCGGGTTGACAGTCCAAAGCCTTGCAAATGGCTTCAAGCGTGCTAAAACGGATCGCTTTTGCTTTTCCGGTTTTGAGTATGGAAAGGTTTGCCAGTGTCAGGTCTACTTTTTCTGAAAGTTCGTTCAACGACATTTTGCGCCTGGCCATCATCACATCAAGGTTTACTATTATTGACATCCTTATATAGTTAGATCGTTTTCTGATTGAATTTCTACGCCACGCTTAAAAATCTGCGCTATTACAAATAGGGTAACGCCCATAAAAAGCCATACATCGGCTCCACCTAGACGTAATGTCTGAATATCAGGCATTGCAACTCCTTTGGTAACAAGCCAGGCTGCATATTTAACGCCCCACCACGAAAATAAACCAGTGGCTAATGCGAGATAAGATAATTTCAAAATAAAGCTGGCAGCTTCGTTATTGAATGGTTGGGCTAAGTCGAGTTTTTTATTGTGAAGTATTCTGATGATCAGATAAAATATTAACGTTCTGAAAATTGCTACAATGATCATTAGCAAAGTCTCGACAAAAAAGTAACCGGGGTCAAACTTATACAGAGCCGAAAAATTGATGCCCGGCCAATAATACCTGGCATCGATATTATTGATAACAAGCGTATAAAAGGTATTGACTAAAAAGCCCCCGGCTTCAATACATACCCCTACAAATATGATCCAGGAAAGAACATACAGTAATTTTAAAATTTGTTTGGTGCTGATTTCTATTTTCATATGATTTATCTTTTGGCTCTGCAATTATAAATAAAAATTTATTGAATAACAATAAAAATTTATTTATAATTTGTTTTTTTCGATTTGTGACTGATTAGTTTCCCCTGCAAGCCTTATTGAAGGTCTTTCTTACTTCTAAAACAAACCCTGCTGCAATAGCCATTATTAAATTTTGTCTAACATGTTTGCTATCAACAAATAACATGAGCGAGGTCATTGTTTAAGGGAGCCTTAATACTCAATTTTACTACATCAAAAGGTATATCGTCATGAAAAAGATAACCTTAAAAAGTTGTAAAGGCGGGCTAAACAAACTGTTGATCGTGACACTTGTAGCATTTGCCCTGCATACCGAATTTGCTTACGGAAGCAGGATCGCCAAAAATAGCCGGGGCGAGACGGATACATCGGTAAACGCATTTATACGGCGATATCTGGGTATTAACAAATCGGTTTTGTTGCTGCATTATCCCAAATCAGTAATGCGCTTTTATACTATTTACGGACAGGAAACCGCCTGGGTTTGTCAAAGTAATACCCGTCAAACCTGGCAGGCGATGATGTTGTTAGATTGCGTACTTCAATATGGGTTATCACCAGCCGACTATCACCCCGAGGAATTATTGTATGAACCATTACATACTATGATCGAAGAGCCTGCTAAGATCAGCAACGCCAAAAAGGCAAAATTTGATATCCTACTTACCGACGCTTTGATAGCCCTGATGAATAATTTACATTTTGGTAAACTAAATCCCGAATTTTCAAACGACAGGATCGACGAGGGGCTGGGGCTTCCATTCCATGCTGAAACAGCTTTACTATCAGCAAAGCAACAACCTCAGTTTATTGCTGCTATTGAAAGTGCTCAACCACATTCAAAACAATATTCGGCAATGCAAGATAAACTACGCCAGCTGAGGGGCGTTTATAAGGCCGACTGTTATCAAACACCCGAAGCTGAAGTCACCAAAATTGCCATCAACATGGAGCGCCTGCGCTGGGCATCTTTTGATACCAATATTTATATCCAGATCAATATTCCATCCTATACGTTGACCTATCAGCGCCCGGAGGCGAGTTATAAATTTAAAGCTGTTGTTGGAAATACAACTGCACCTACGCCTACACTAAATAGTAATATCTCTTACCTTACAACTTTTCCGGAATGGAAAATAGCAAAGCAGGTTTTTATTAACCAGCTGTTGCCAAATGCCTTACGCGATACGGCATACCTGGAGAACAACCATTATGTTGTTTATGATCGATTTAATAACTACGTTAAAATTAGCAGGAACCAGTTGCTAACAATTATTAAGCATCCCGAACAATATTATGCCCGGCAATCATCCGGATGCGACAATGCTATGGGGCAACTGGTATTTCATTTCAAAAATGTGTATGATATTTACCTGCACGATTCACCCGAACATCAACTTTTTATACCAGAGGAACGCCCTTTTGGCCGAAGTTGTGTACGCATAGAAAATGCATGGCAACTTGCAGAAATGCTATTGACCTTTGAAAAGGATGCTGCAAAAATGACTCTTTTTCAAAAAGCATTAAAAAAACACCTTACCCGAAACATATCTCTCAAAATGCCGGTTCCAATAAAAGTAACCTACCTCACCTGTGAAGTTGCCGAAGGACTGGTTATTGATTACAAAGATGTATATGATATGGATAAAAGCCTCGAAATGGCCTTATACCCAAAAAATACTACACTGACGCTCAAAATTCATCAAAATGGAAAAAATATTGATAGCCACTGACCTTTCGGCAAATGCAAATAATGCTGCAAAATATGGCTATGCACTTGCAGCTGCATTAAAGACAAAACTTATTTTGTGTAATGCATTTATTGTTCCGGCCTCACTTACTGAAGCAGGTGTTGTTGTATGGCCGGAGTACGATCAGGATGATTTACAACATGATAGTGAAAGTAGCCTCAAGGGCCTGGCGATCAATTTGCGGAAATTAGACTCAAATGGAAGTTATTCGCCGGAAATAGAATTGATCGAAGCGGCAGGTAAGGTAACTGATGTGATGAATAATATAGTAAGCAATCAGCATATAGACCTTGTTATTTGTGGCACCCATGGGCAAAAAGGTATCGAGGGTGCTATTATGGGAAACAATGCCAGCCATCTGATCGATTATGCTACATACCCATTGTTGCTGGTGCCGGGTCTGGCATCGTATTTACCAATCAGAAAAATGGCATTTGCCACTGATTTCAAGAATCCGAAAAAAGACTTGCAGGCGATATTTAACCTTATTCCACTACTTAAACTATTGCACGCCGAATTATTGATCACCCATGTTTATAGCGAAAATGAGCCTCCTTTTGATTCTAAATCGCAAATAGAAGGCTTTCTGCTCGAATTATCTAACAAAGCAAATTACCCATTTATATATTATCGATTAGTAAAAGCTGAAAAGCCGGAGGAAGGGCTCAGCTGGCTATGCGATTTTGGTAATGTTGATATTTTAGTCATGGTACATCGCGAAAAATCATATCTCGGTAGGTTATTCGGCGGTAGTCATACCAAAAAAATGGCCGATAGGATAACCGTACCTTTATTAGTATTGCCTGATATTCAATAGAGCTCGGTCTATAAATAATATAGGTCATTCTCAGCATTGCTAAAAGCCCAAAAATGATCAAGATCACTTTTTGAGGCTATTGGTGTCATTCTTTGGCTTATTTTTAAGCTTCATTTTTGATGCGATCAACATTAAGAATGAAAGATAGTCGCATCCTTGAGAAACTACATTGCTATCATTGTGGAAATGATTGTGAAGAAGAATTTGCCGGACCTGATGAAAAAGTCTTTTGCTGCAATGGTTGCCGCGAAGTATATTCCATATTGTCACAAAGCGGATTAAGTAACTATTATACCTTTAATAAGCATCCCGGAGCTACCAAGGATAAACTAAATCCGCGTTTCGATTATCTGAAGGAGCCTGATATAGCCAAAGACCTGATCGACTATGCCGATGATAAATTCACGATCGTTACTTTTTATATACCGGCTATTCATTGCAGTTCCTGTATCTGGTTGCTTGAACATTTAAATAAGCTCGACCCGGCAATTCACTACAGCAGGGTCGATTTCCTGCGAAAACAGGTTAATATTCGTTTCGATAATAACATAACCAACCTGCATAGCGTAGTTGCACTGCTTGACAGTATTGGCTACGAACCGTTGATCAGTCTGCAGGATGTGATCAAAAAGCAAACCGTAGGGAGTAAAGATAACCTGGTTAAAAAAATAGCGGTTGCCGGATTTTGTTTTGGCAATGTTATGCTCCTCAGTTTCCCCGAGTACCTTGGTATTTCGCATTATGAGCAATCATTCAGATACTTTTTTGGTCTTTTGAACCTGGCATTCTGTGTGCCTATTGTTGCTTATTGCGGCACAGATTACTTCCGATCTGCCTGGGCAAACCTGAAGAACAGGATTTTGAACATTGATTTTCCGCTTGCTTTGGGTATTGCGGTATTGTTTTTAAGGACAGCTTTTGAAATATTGTCACACAACGGATCAGGCTTTGCTGATACTTGCTGCGGATTGGTGTTTTTTCTGCTGATCGGAAAATTTGTTCAACGCAAAACCTATTACCACCTTTCTTTTGAACGCGATTATCGCTCATTTTTTCCTGTTGCGGTTCAGGTAACTGATGAAAATGGTGCCGAACGTTCTGTATCGCTTGCTGACATAAAAGTTGGTCAGCGGATCCTGATCAGAAATAACGAGATCATACCTGCCGATGCTATCCTTTTAAAAGGAGATGCCCGTATTGACTTTAGCTTTGTTACCGGCGAGTCGGTGCCGATCAATAAGGTTTTAGGCGAGGTTATCTATGCCGGTGGCCGCCAAACAGGCGAAGCTATTGAACTTGAAGTAGTAAAACCGGTATCTCAAAGCTACCTGACGAGGCTATGGAACAACGAAGCCTTTACACTTACCCAGCAAAATCGTACTAAAACGTTCAGCGAAACTATCAGCAAATATTTCACCATTGTTTTGTTAGCGGTGGCATTTGGTTCGCTTTTCTTTTGGTTGCCAACTGACTTTCATCGGGCGCTCTCAGCGTTTACAGCAGTTTTGATCATCGCCTGTCCTTGTGCCCTGGCACTTAGCACGCCGTTTACCATGTCGGCAGCATTAAGTATTTTGGATAAAAACCTTTTCTATCTTAAAAATACAGCAGTTGTTGAGCAACTGGCCCATATAGATACTATTGTTTTTGATAAAACCGGTACAATTACCGTTGCCGGAGCCGACAGAATTATCCTGCATGGAGATATTACTGCATACCAAAAGCAATTGATCTATTCGGTATGCGCTAATTCAGGGCATCCCTTAAGCAGGCTTATCTGCCAATATTGGGAAGGTACACAACGCCTTGGTACAAGTTCATATTTTGAAACTCCGGGCAAAGGTATTACTGCCACTATTGATAACCATTTGGTTGATGTTGGAAGTCGTTTGTTTATAAAAGGGGGCTTCCAAAGCAAATCAAATACCGATACTACCGAAGTGCATCTGCGTATCGATCAACAGTACATCGGGTTTTTCAGCATCAAACAGCAATATCGCGACGGTCTTGAAATTATAAACTCGCTTGGCAAGACTTATAATATATACCTGTTGTCTGGTGATCACGGGCATGAGAGGGAAGCACTTTCGGGTATGTTCAACCCCGATTTGATGTTTTTCGAGAAGTCGCCACAAGACAAGCTGGATTTTATAAAAAATCAGCAGGAGCGGGGTCGTAAAGTAATGATGATAGGCGACGGCTTAAATGATGCCGGCGCGTTGAAACAGAGTGACCTGGGCATAGCAATTACCGATAACGTTAATAATTTTTCGCCGGGTAGCGATGCAATCCTGGATGGTAGGGCACTAAGCCGCCTGCCGCAGTTTTTTAAATTTTCGAAGGATACACTTCGTGTTGTTTATGGATCATTCTGTATTTCATTAAGCTATAACGTGGTAGGCTTAAGTTACGCAGTAAGCGGAAAACTGTCGCCACTCATTGCAGCTATTTTAATGCCCCTTAGCACCGTTACAATAATTTCATTTACCAGTATAGCCACTCATTTGGCAGCAAAAAGGAGAAAATTACGATGAGTATCATTTATTTTTTGATCGGGTGCAGCGTGCTTCTGGCACTTATATTTCTGGGTGCCTTTTTTTGGGCCCAGCGGCACGGACAACATGACGACCTGTACACGCCATCAGTTCGCATTTTATTAGATGATGAACCAATAGAAGAAGAGAAAAAGTGATAAGCATCACGTTTTAGTACAAACATTGGTCATTCTGTCATCAAATCGTCATGGATAATTTTACGGCGATAAAAATATTACACACTAATTAAAATTATATGCAACCGGAAAAATTTTATTACGACAACAAGATCGTTCGGAATTTTGGTATCGCATCGGTGATCTGGGGTATCATTGGCATGCTGGTAGGGCTTATCATAGCCGTGCAGCTGTTTAGTCCCGGATTGAACATGCATAACCAATACACAACTTTCGGGCGTATCAGGCCACTGCACACTAACGCAGTGATCTTTGCCTTTGTAGGAAATGCCATATTTATGGGCATCTATTATTCGCTGCAGCGATTAATGAAAGCGCGCATGTTTAGCGACACGCTTTCAAAAATTCACTTTTGGGGATGGCAACTGATCATTGTTTCAGCAGTAGCTACGCTGCCTTTGGGTTTTACCTCCGGGCATGAGTATGCCGAGCTTGAATGGCCGATAGATATACTGATCACTATTGTTTGGGTTGTTTTTGGTATCAATATGTTTGGTACCATTATCAAACGCCGCGAGCGCCATATCTATGTTGCGGTTTGGTTTTATATAGCCACATTTGTGACCATTGCCGTATTGCATATCGTAAACTCTGTTGAGATACCTGTAACTTTCTGGAAAAGCTATATGGTTTATGCCGGTGTACAGGATGCCCTGGTACAATGGTGGTACGGACATAATGCGGTTGCGTTTTTCCTCACTACGCCATACCTGGGTATGATGTATTACTTCCTGCCGAAAATGGCAAACAGGCCCATCTATTCTTATAAATTGAGTATCCTGCACTTCTGGGCGCTGATATTTATCTATATCTGGGCTGGTCCTCACCATTTATTATATACTACTTTACCAGGATGGGCTCAATCATTGGGCGTAGTTTTCTCAATTATGCTTATTGCACCAAGTTGGGGCGGTATGATCAATGGTTTATTGACCTTGCGCGGCGCCTGGGACAAGGTGCGCGACGATGTTACCCTGAAGTTTATGGTAGTTGGTCTTACTGCTTACGGTATGGCAACTTTCGAAGGCCCTATGCTTTCCCTTAAACAGGTAAATGCTATCGGTCACTTTACGGATTGGATCATTGCTCACGTACACGTTGGTGCACTGGGATGGAACGGTTTCCTAACCTTTGCCATACTGTATTGGGTAATTCCACGTATTTACAAAACCGAGCTTTATTCAAAGAAATGGGCCTCATTCCATTTCTGGATCGGCACACTTGGTATCTTATTCTACGCAGTGCCGATGTATTGGGCTGGCTTTACTCAGGGGTTAATGTGGAAAGAATTTACACCTGAAGGCTTATTGAAATATCCAAATTTCCTTGAAACTACCCTGCGTATCATACCAATGTATGTAATGCGTTCAGTAGGTGGAGCAATGTACCTTGCAGGTGTTATTGTAATGGCCGTTAATCTTTACAAAACTGCGGTACAGGGTAAACTTGTAGCAAATGAAGCTGCAGAAGCATTGCCGCTCGAAAAAATCAATCCTTCAGCAAGTACCGAACGCTGGCACCGCAGGTTGGAAACCAAACCAATCCTGTTTATGGTTATCGCCTTGGTTGTGATCCTGATAGGAACCTTTATTGAGTTGATGCCGACACTGACAATATCATCCAATATTCCAACCATTGCCAGTGTCAAGCCCTATACGCCGCTTGAATTGCAGGGGCGCGACTTGTACATCAGAGAAGGTTGTGCCAACTGCCACTCGCAAACCATCAGGCCATTCAGGTCAGAAACTGAGCGATATGGGGAATATAGCAAAGCCGGTGAATTTGTGTACGATCACCCATTCCTTTGGGGCTCAAAACGTATCGGTCCGGATCTGCAGCGCGAAGGTGGCAAATACGGTAACTCATGGCACTACAATCACCTGATGGATCCACGTCTGATGTCTCCTGGAAGTATCATGCCTGAATATAGCTGGCTGATCTCACAAAAACTGGATACATCAACTACACCGGCCAAGATAAGGGCAATGCAAAAAATTGGCGTGCCATATCCTGCAGGGTATGATAAGATTGCTAATCAGGACCTGACAAAACAAGCTCAGGGCATTGCTGATGACCTTGCAAAAGACCGCATCAAAGTAAAAAATAATAAAGAGATCGTAGCTATCATCGCTTACCTGCAACGTTTGGGTACCGATATCAAGGCAAATAAAACAGCAAATAACAACTAAAACGATGTTTAAGCAATTTACAGAACATATTGATGGTAACCAGGCTTACCTCATGTTCTCCCTCTTCATATTCCTTGTGTTCTTCGTAGTAGTAACGTTTTTGCTCCTGCGCCTGCGTAAACAGCATGTAGATTACATGAGCGATATTCCATTGAACGACTGTACCGAAAACGACATTAAAATTTTAGAACCATGAAACTACTACGTTTAATATTCCTGTCACTTTTAGTTTTGGGCGTACAACCAGCCTTTGCCGAGGATAGTTTATTATCGTCCGAAACTATGAATTATATTGGTTACGGTACTATTATAGTAGCGCTCGTAGCAGTTATCATCGCTTTGTTTTTAGTATTGAAAGCTGTTAAACTGATCACTAAGGCTATACTTGGACCAGAAGAAGCTGCTGCTGTTGCCGAAAGGAAGAAAGCAGAAAGCTCTGAACGCTGGATAAAGCTGCTATCGCTTAAACCAATGTCAGAAGAGCATACGCTGATACTGGAAGGCGAATATGATGGCATTCAGGAATTAGATAATCCTACCCCGGCCTGGTTTATGTATTTGTTTTATGTAACCATCGCTTTCGGCATCGGCTATTTATTGATATACCACGTATTTAAAACCGCACCATTGCAATATGATGAATACAAAAATGAAGTTGCAATAGCGGCTAAAGAGAAAGCTGCGCTATTGGCCAAAACCGGCGCTGCCGTGGATGAAAAAACGGTTAAATTAACAACCGATGCTGCAGTTTTAACCTCCGGAAAATCAATATTTACTACCCGCTGTTCACCATGCCACGGTATGGATGGCCAGGGTGTAATTGGTCCAAACCTGACTGACGATTTCTGGCTGCATGGTAACAAGATCGGCGATATATTTAAAACCATTAAATACGGTATCAATACGATGCCAAGCTGGGAAAAGCTATTGTCACCAAAAGAGATATCTGACGTTTCTAACTACGTTAAATCTATACATGGTACTAACCCGGCAAACCCAAAAGCACCGCAAGGTGTTAAGGTTACCGACTAAAGGGTAAAACAAGCGGTTACGGCACTGCAAGAGTGTTGTTATTGTAAATTTGACTAAAGCAGCTATCAGGATATGAGCCATCTGGAAACAACCGACCAACCGCAAACCGTTAAAGGCCGACGAAAATGGATGTATCCCCTGATTCGTAAGGGTAAGTTTTACAATTACCGTAACTGGCTGAGCTATATTTATCTTATACTCTTTTTTGCGGGTCCTTATATCCGGATCAACGGTCAGCCTTTATTGCTGATCAATGTGATGGAGCGGCATTTTGTCCTGATCGGCCAGACTTTCTGGCCGCAGGACTTTTTCCTCTTCGTGCTGGCCATGCTGGCTTTTATAGTCAGCATCGTATTTTTTACCATGGCCTTCGGTCGTGTATTTTGCGGATGGATCTGCCCTCAAACCATTTTTATGGAAATGGTTTTTCGCAAGATCGAGATATGGATAGAAGGAGACCCTAAAAGCCGTCGCAAATTAGATGAGGGGCCATTAACGCAGGAGAAGCTGTTAAAGAAAACAGCAAAGCATCTGATTTTTCTTGTTCTTTCATTTCTGATCGCAAATACATTTCTGGCCTATATGATCGGCAGTGAAAACCTGTTCAAGATCATGATCGAACCGGTAAACCTGCATTGGGTTGGATTTTTTAGTATCTGGATATTTACGCTGGCTTTTTACCTTGTTTACAGCCGGGTACGCGAATTGGTATGTACCGTTATTTGTCCGTATGGACGGCTGCAAGGCGTACTTACCGACAAACATACCTTGCAAATAGCCTATAATTTTCAGCGCGGTGAACCCAGAGGTAAAATATCGCATAAAGATCCAACACCAAAAGGCGATTGTGTCGACTGTGGCCTATGTGTAGATGTTTGCCCAACGGGTATTGATATACGCGATGGGGCACAACTGGAGTGCGTAAATTGTACCATGTGCATTGATACCTGTAATCAGGTGATGGAAAAGATACACCGCGAGCCAAACCTCATTGGGTTTTATTCGGAGGCCATGATATTGGAAAATAAAAGGCCAACTATTACTACCAGGATGAAAGCCTATAGTGTCATTATCCTGGTGCTATACGGTATACTGGCTTACTTTATTTACCAGCGCAAAGATGTGGATGTAACCATTTTACGTTCAGCCGGAATGCTTTATCAGCAACAACCCGGGCATTATATCAGTAATTTGTACAATGGCGATATTATCAATAAAACCGATAAAATACAGCACGTACGACTGGTGCCGCTTGATCCGGCTGTTAAGATCAAATACATCCAGGCGCCGGGTGAATTGGGTAAGGAAAGTTCAACTAAAATTGTTTTTTTCCTGATGATACCCGAAAATAAAATTCATTCGCTTAAAACAGATATCACACTAAACGTAGTTGATCATAACCAGGTGCTTAATACCGTCAGCACCACATTTGTAGGACCGTACGATGAAGATTAAATTAAACTGGGGAGGTGGACTTGTACTAGGTATGGGTGCCTTTATGTTGTTTATTACCATTTTGGGTGTTTATATGTTTACCCAGTCATCTGATGATTACGATCATCAATATTACGAAAAGGGACTTGCTTACGACTCAGTATACAATCAGGAAAAGCAGGTTGTCACCGATAAAGTTCAACCGAAATTAAAGGTGAGCTCTGATAATCTGCATATCAGCTTTGTTGCTCCCGCCAATGGAACCGTTTATTTTGAACGCCTTGCAGACCCAAGTCTCGACCGGGTGATCGCTTTTACCAGCAACACACAGAATGAGGTTGATATCCCCCTTTCAAAATTTAAAACCGGTCGCTGGGATCTAAGCTTTGCCTGGGTTAATAACGGCAAGAGATACCTTTACCAAAAACAGATCAGGGTGCAATGAGCGCTTATGCAATAGCATTTTATATCGGCCTTTTCGGCAGCATACATTGCGTAGGGATGTGTGGGCCGCTGGCTTTTGCTATTCCGGGTGGCACCCCCGGGCGCGGCCGCTATATTTTTGATAAGTTTATTTACCAGGTTGGTCGCATCATCAGTTATAGTTTGCTTGGTTTGCTCATTGGCGTCATCGGACGGCAGTTGTGGTTGCTGGGGCTGCAACAGGGTGTGAGCATTGCCAGTGGCGTTTTAATATTAATGGCTGCATTTTCAAGGTTATTTAAATTGTCATTTACCAGGTCACAAGCAGGCAATAAGGCATTATCATTTGTAAACCGCCTGCTGGTATATGCTGTAAGTCATCGATGGGGGCATTTGTTTATTGGTATGTTGAACGGATTACTTCCCTGTGGGTTTGTTTACCTGGCAATGGTGGGCGCAATCAATACGCCATCGGCAGGTAGCGCCATGATCTATATGTTTTATTTCGGACTCGGTACGCTCCCGCTGATGTTGCTGGCAACGGTTGGCTCAGGTTTTATGGGGGTTAATGTGCGCCGGAGGATGAATAGGGTAGTACCTTATTTTATGTTGTTTTTGGGGGCCTGGTTCGTATTACGCGGACTTTCTTTAGATATACCTTATTTAAGCCCTGCTATAAAAGCCGCCCAGGCTTTTTGTCGTTAAGAGTTTTATGATCAGGATCACATTTCAGCGTGACCCGCGTCAATTTTATGCCGCCATTTTAACGCCAACTTTGTAAAGAGATCAAACAAAATATCATGGCAACGTTTCATACCCACACTACAACAAACCTGGTAACTAACGATCATGTTACCCTTAATCATCCCAATTTATACGAGCGTTTTTGTGTATTTGCCGATGGCCAGAAAAAACACAGAACAGCTTTGTTCTTTTTAGCAATGGTAATTCAAGGCATTTTCTTTTTGCCGCTACCAGCTTTATTAAGTTTTTATTATGATGCGCCAAGTGCAATACTCTTTATCACTATGGCTTGTTTCTTTACAAATATCATTGCTTTTATGGGTGGTGCAGGTATCCGTACCGTGATACTTTTGTCCATTTTCAGCATTGCTATTCAACTTTTAACTGCATTAATAGTGATCATATAATACATACATTATAAATTATGAAAGACGGCCTTTCGCCGTCTTTTTTTTATACCGCCTATTTAAAATAATATGTCTCACACTTTTCATATACCCGTTTTAGGATTGGCTTATTCCATAGATACACCCTTAAAAGTGGCTAAATATGGCATAGCTTCAACTGTTTCAATTGTTGACGACGAATTGATCGAACGCATGCGCAAATATCATTGCGATATGAATCGGATCGCGTATGTGCCTATTACTAAATCAGCCCATAACAGCCGTTCTGCCAGGATCACAGCTTATTTGAATCTGCTAAACCGTTTGGTTAATGAACAGTTTAGCCAGCTACGCAATGAGCCGATATTGCCCGGTAGCGAGATCGAACGTTACTTTAGCTTACTTCCCGAGAAATCGCCGCTTAAACAAGGCTATGATCTGCTTAATGAGTATGAAGATAAGGAGCGCAGAACTTTATTTGAAAATGCATTGCGCCGGCGCATGACCAAAGGTGCCATTGATGTAAATATCATGGCAAAGGTTGATGCGATGAATTTTGATAAAAACGGTAATTATACCGGCGACGAAAATACTGATGCCCTGGCAGCATTACGTGGCTTTGCTGAAAGCGATCTGGACTCATCGGTGGTGATCTCTGCAGGTATGAATCCAAAACTGTTCAGCTACCTTGAGACTTTCAAAGATTTCTTCCCGGATGAAAATGGAAAATTGCGAAAAAGGGTAATTCTTAAAGTAAGCAATTACCGTTCGGCATTGATACAGGCCAAGTTCCTGGCTAAAAAAGGTATCTGGGTATCTGAGTTCAGGATCGAGTCTGGTTTGAACTGTGGCGGACATGCTTTCGCTACCGACGGCTTTCTGTTGGGTCCGATATTAGAAGAGTTTAAAGCTGAAAGGGAAAAAATGCATATCGAACTATTTTCAATGTATAATAATGCACTGCAGAATAAAGGATACCTTGATGTACCATTGCCATTGCAAAAGATAAGCGTACAGGGAGGTATTGGTACAGCCAAAGAAAATAACTTCCTGCTAACTTATTACCAACTGGATGGAACAGGCTGGGGCAGTCCGTTTTTGCTGGTGCCCGAAGCTACTAATGTTGATAATGATACCTTGAACAAACTTGCCACCGCTACCGCCGATGATTATTACCTGAGCGCGGTATCGCCATTAGGGATCTTATTTAATAACTTTAAGAAGAGCAGCGCAGCAGCCCTGCAACAGGCCAGAGTATTAAAAGGACGCCCGGGAAGCCCTTGTACCAAGAAATATCTCTGTAATAATACTGAGTTCACCGAAAAGCCTATTTGTACTGCATCGCGCCAATACCAGGACCTGAAGATCAAACAAATAGCGACACTAGGGTTAAACGAAGTTGAATACAAACAACAGTTTGATACGGTTACTGAAAAAACCTGCCTTTGTGAAGGATTAACCGCAACGGTTTATATCCAGAATGGCATTTTAAAACCGCGCGAAAACACGGCTGTGGCTATTTGCCCCGGACCAAACCTGGCCTATTTTTCGGGTATTTATTCAATGCAGGAAATGGTGAACCATATTTATGGGAAGATCGACCTGTTGAAAGACTCGGCCCGAAGTAATATTTTTATCAATGAATTGAATCTGTATGTGGATTACCTTACCAAAGAATTATCCAGATACCAGGATACCCTGAACGACAAGAAAGCCAAATATTTTGAAGGCTTTAAAGAGCAGCTGAATCAGGGTATATCTTATTACAAACAACTATTACCACGCATGACCGAATTCAGCAGGAATTACCTGGATAAAATGCTGGATGAATTACTGGCCGCCGAACAAAAAGTGAGCCTGATAGAAATTGGTGTTCCTGTGCAATAAAGCGCAGGAACCTAAAGAAAAACAGTTTAATTTTTTTTGATTTTTCAGCCTTGGCCGGATAGTTTTATCCGGCCATACTGAATAGCTGTGTCGCAGGCTGATCGGCCCAAAGGCGGGCATCAAGGGCCATGCAAATATTTCTCAGGAAGTTTTTACCAAGCGGGGTCACCCTAAGGTGATTGGAATCGATCTCGATCAGCTCATCGTCGGCAAGCGACTGCATGCGGGCAAGGCCTTCTTCAAGTACAAATGAATATTCCCTTTCAAAGTTCCAGTAAGTTTCGCCTTTGCACATGATGTCCAGTATGTGTCTGCGGATGATCATGTCATCTTCGGTCAAAAAATGACCCTTGAAAACCGGAATCTCGTTATTATTGATCAAGCCTATATATTCTTCTACGCTCTTCACATTCTGGGCAAATGCGTCCCAGGTATCGCTGATAGAGGATACGCCCAAACTAACCATCAGTCGGGTATATTGGTGGGTATAACCCATGAAATTGCGGTGCAGGCTCTTGTCTTTTTCGGCACGGAAAAGGCTGTCACCGGGCAGGGCAAAGTGGTCCATACCAATGTCATGGAATCCCAGTGCTGCCAGCATGCGGCGCCCCAGCTCATATAATGCTCTTTTTTCAGCTACTGATGGCAAATGCGCCTCAGTAAATTTACGCTGGCCAGGTTTTACCCAGGGCACATGCGCGTAGCTATAAAAAGCAATGCGATCGGGCATTAATAAACCAACTTTTTCTATCGTATCAGATAAGCTTTCGATCGACTGTAAAGGTAAACCATAAACCAGATCGTAATTGACGGAAGTATAGCCGATGGCGCGGGCCTGATCGGTTACAGCCTTTACATCTTCGAATGTTTGCATCCGGTTGATGATGAACTGCACCTTTGGGTCAAAATCCTGTATCCCCAGGCTAACGCGCCTGAATCCCAGATCATATAAAGTTTGCAGGTGTTCGGAACTGGTATTGCCAGGGTGCCCTTCGAAACCAAAATCGGCATTTTTATGTACGATGGAATCGTGGAGAATCCCGCTTATTAACAGGTTTAAATTTTCGGGACTGAAGAAAGTTGGTGTACCACCACCCAGGTGTATCTCGCGGATAATCGGCTTTTCGCTAAACTGACTGCGATACATGGCCCATTCTTTTAATACAGCGCTTATATAGGGCTCTTCAACTTTATGGTTTTTGGTGATGCGGGTATTGCATCCGCAATAAGTGCACAAACTCTCGCAATAGGGCAGGTGTATATAGATACTTATACCATCACTTGCATTGGTAGCTTCAAAGGCGCCTTTTACAGATTTGAGCCATTTAGCCTTATTAAAGGGCTCTTTACTCCAGTAAGGTACCGTTGGGTAGCTGGTGTACCGCGGTGCGGCAACGTTGTATTTATCAGTAAGTTCTTTAATGTTGCTCATGGCAGATGGTATGTTTGATCGCGCAGAAGTTTTGAATTTTTGGCATTTTGCGCTTTATAATCCTTATCGCCGGCATAGTTATCACCGGCAACTTTCTCTTCCTGCCAAAGGTCAAGGTTAATGATAGTTTGGTTTGCTATTTCCTGCAAAGCTTCGTTGGTAAGGTAAGCCTGATGCGGTGTAACCAGCACATTAGGGTTATCGATCAGCTTTTTCAGCAATTCGTCTTTTTGCTGGTCATTAACATGATCTTCAAAAAATAAACCTTTTTCAAATTCGTATACGTCCAGCCCCAGATAACCTATTTTACCCGACTCAAGCGCATTAATGGCATCAACTGTTTTGATCAAACCCCCACGTGCCGTATTGATGATCATCACCCCATCTTTCATCAACGAAATGGCTGAACGGTTGATCATGCCTTTGGTGTCATTGGTTAGCGGTGCATGCAAGGATATGATATCCGATTCAGCTAATAACTGCTTCAGATCAACCAGTGGAATATGATCGTGCTCGGTTTTTGAATTGATATCATAACCAATAACCCGGCAACCAAAACCTTTGAAAATAGCAGCCGTAGCTAAACCGATATGACCCATGCCCACAATACCTATTGTTTTGCCGTGCAGGTTAAATCCGATAAGCTCGTCGCCGCGGAAGTTAAAATTACGACCCTGATCTGTAGCCCTGATCAGTTTACGATCCAGCGCAAGCACCAGGGCAATCGTATGTTCTGCTATAGCCTGTGGAGAATAAACCGGCACATTGGCGATTTTTATCCCTCTCTTTTCGGCGGTAACTTTATCGATCTGATCTGTTCCGGTTGAACGGGTGCTTATATATTTTACGCCAAGATCGGCCAGCTTATTGATCACCGCGGCCGATGCATCATCGCTTGTGAAAATCACTACAGCATCCTTGCCTTCGGCAAATGCAGCAGTTTCCAGGCCCAGAGGATTAGATATCAAGGTGATATCATGCTTTTTTTGATTTGCCCTGGCCAGGAACTCCTTTTCAAACGGCTTTATGCTATAGGCTACAACCTTCATTCAATCGTATATATGTAACAAAAATACTTTTGAAGAGCAGGGAAGCGTATGAGCAATATCAGCGAAAAAAGTGATCTTCGTCAGTTTTTCATTTTTACCAGACGATTAAGGTCAAGAATCTGGATATGACTGCCTTTTTTCTCGATCAGTTTTTCGTCTTTAAAATCGCTCAGCGTACGGCTAACCGTTTCAGTAGCCATGCCCGCCATAGAAGCAAGTTCGTCGCGTGATATTTTAAATTGTGAAGGATCAGTAAATTGTTTGCTTAGCCTTACCAATACCTGGGCCAGGCGTTTGCGCACCGAATTGTAAGCCAGTTCTATCAATTGAACTTCTTTTTCGCGGATGTTGTTGGCCAGAATTTTAATAAACTGTAGTGTTATTTCGGGATATTTATTTACCAGGGTTACAATAGCGTCTTTAGGCAAAAGGCATACTGCAGCATCCTCAACAGCTTCGGCAGTTTCGGTAAAAGGCTCATCCAGCAGCAAAGCATGAATTCCAAGGTAGTCATCCGGTTTATACAGCCCCATAACCAACTCTCTGCCATCTTCAGCAAGTTTAAAGGTTCTGATACTGCCTTCAATTAAAAGGTATAATCCCTGCGGATGATCGCCTTCATAATACAATACCTGTTTCTTTTTTATCTGCCGGATCTTGCGGCCGGCTATCATCGTTTTCAGCTCGGCAGTACCCTGACCGTTTCCACCCGATAAGGTCTCGAGGCTCGCCAGTGATTTACTGAAATATTCTTCCTGTTTGCGTTTTTTATCCAGACGGCTTTCAATGGCATTCAACAACTCTATATCATCAAAAGGTTTGGTCAGATAATCATCGGCACCCATTTCCATGCCTTTTCTAAAGTCAAGCCGCTCGGCTTTGGCTGTCAGGAAGATGAAAGGTATGGATGCCGTGTCTCCGTTTTTACTCAACATATATAAAACGCCATAACCATCCAGCTCAGGCATCATGATATCACATAAAATAACGTCCGGTTTGTGCTGGTAGGCCAGGTCGACCCCGGTTTTTCCGTTATCAGCCTGATAAACCTGGTAACCGGCAAGTTCCAGTATTTCTGCTGTACTTTCGCGGATATCGGTATTGTCTTCAATGATAAGTATTGTTTTCATACAACTACAATGGAAAAGAAATGGTGAATGAAGTGCCTTTATTTACTTTGCTCTGAAATTTTACTGTGCCGTTCATCAATTTGGCATAGCGGGTAACAATATTAAGTCCCAGTCCGGTGCCCGGTATGCTACCCGTATTATGCGCCCTGAAAAATGCTTCAAATAAGTGTTTCTGGTCGCTTTCGGGTATGCCTATGCCGTTGTCTTTTATTGTAACAATCAATTGCTTGCCTTCAATCTCGGAGTTGAATTCAATGAAAGTATTTTCGCCCGAATACTTAATAGCATTACCAATCAGATTAATGATGCAGTTTTTAAGCAGCGTAGCATCCAGCTTTACCATACTGCCGGTACCGGTATGCTGGTAAACAATAACCTGATTTTGCTTGGCTACCATTTGCATTTCTTCGATGATCTCCTCGGCAAATTTTACGATATCAAAAGCAACGTATTGTGGTTCAACTTTACCGGCCTCCAGTTTTTCGAGCGATAGAAAATCGTTCAGGATGGAAGTAAGGTTGGTTACAGCATTTTTAACTTTAGCAATATGCTTGATGATGTTTGCATTTTCGTGCGGAGCAGCATATTTTTCAATGAGTACTGCCGAAAGTTGAATAGTGCTTAGTGGTGTTCTGAACTCGTGTGAGGCCATGGACACAAACCGACTTTTAAGCTGCCCTAATTCTTTTTCTTTTTCAAGCGATATGCTCACTTCTTCTTTGGCAGCTTCAAGCGCCAACACAGTATCTTTAAGGGAACGTGTACGTTCTTCAACTAATTCTTCCAGTTGGGTAGCATAGCCGCGCAGTTTTTCTTCAGCATCTTTTTCGCGACTCATGTCATGGATAAAACCGGTATATATCTTGCGGCCCGAAAATTGCACCTCACTTACTGCCAGGCGGAAAGGAAAAATTGAACCGTCTTTTTTCCTGCCATTCACCTCGCGGCCAACGCCTATGATATGCGCCTCATGCGTACGCTGGTACCGGGCTAAGTAACCATCATGACTTTCCCTGTCGGGTGAAGGCATGAGCACCGACACATTTTTCCCGATCACCTCGCCGGGTGTATATTGAAACAACGTACAAGCCGCCGGATTGATGGATTCAATGCTCCCGCGATCATCAATAGTAATGATGCCATCAATGGCATTTTCAATAATTGCTTTAAGCAGTGCAGCACCTTCCATACAAAATGATATTCATCACAAATGTCAAAGTTGCGATAAATAATTAAAATGTCCGGCGATATAGAAAAAAGTGATGGTGGTCACATTCCCGTCGTTGGTGTCCCCACCAACGACGTTGAACCAAGAGGGCAAATCGTTGGCTATTGGTATTTTTGCGTGTGCAAAATTATTTTCTGCTCAAAATCATACATAAAATTACTACTGCAAATGGGGCACCTAATATAATGGCTATTATTACGTAGGATAATCTGCTGCCAATGTTCAAATCCCAGCCATACCCATTTTCTCGCCTTGTAAATAGCGGACCTTGTTTCTTATTATCGGGCTTTTCCATATGATTTATTTTTCATTTTCCTCCCGTCGTTGGTGTCCCCACCAACGACGTTGAACCAAGTGGGGAGATCAGTAGGACGGTAGGTTATTTGCAGTTGCTGGGTGAAATATTGGTGTTAGATCACAGCATGATTTACATACCCGGTTTTTTCGCAATGCCAATCACATCAACGTCTTCAAGATATAAAGACTTAACCATGTCTTTTACGGTTTCTTTGTATTTCTTAAAATGCGGCGTTTGTATATGAGCTTGATAGGCAGTTGAATCGGCGTAGATCTCAAATATGGTGATATGTGTTGCGTCTTTTTTATCCGATACAGCATAGTAACTTAAAACGCCCGGTTCAACTGCTATGGCAGTGGTCATTTGTTCTTTTAATGCAGCTTGATATTTATCCAGTTGCGCCGGGTCGACTGTAATTTTTGCTATCCGGTAAATTTTATGGTCCTGGGCCATGCTTTTTGTGTTAATGATCAGGATGGTTAATATAGCGGAAATCGTGTATGCTATTGTTTTTTTGGTGATCATTTTGTTTATGTTTCGTTTTAGCGTTTAGTTTATCTTTCGTTTCCCCCCTTCGTTGGTGTCCCCACCAACGAAACTTAGACAAGCAGGAGCAAATCCAGGATAGAACGGATTGAAGGGCTTAGCAGAGACTATTCATGCGCCAAAGCACACCAAAATTATGACCTCAGGTACTTTCTTACAAGCTTCGCAATTATCCAGATTAAAAACATTAGTACCAGCGCAGATACTGAGGTCCAAATAATTAATCCTGTTGATGGGTTCATTTTAATTAGGTTTAGTTTAACGTCTTTCTTTTTTCCCCCTTCGTTGGTGTCCCCACCAACGAAACGCTATTAGATGCCTCTTGTGGTGTTTGCCTGTTTGATAAAAGGCTAATTTAATAAATTGTGGCGAAATTTCTGTTGGGTCCGGGTGCCATTCATGTGACGTGCCCTGTTGGTGGCGACAGGAGACTATATACGTGTTAGACCACGGAAGGCTTGAAAATTATATTTTAAAAGGGACATGCAAGTAAATCGTTTGTAGTCTTATCGAAATAATGTTCTTTCCAATAGTGCGGGTCATTTGTTTCTATAAATTCAATTCCGGGAAATAGATGATAACGATGCGAAAATGGAAGTTTCAAAAAAATTGAAATTCCATTTTTATAAGGCCAGTCTTTTGATGTTTCGTTTATTTCATTACCTAATCTAAGTTCATTTTCCAGTATGCTTTTTAATCGTTTGCTACTGAAACTATTAATGTGATTTTGATTAATTAGGCTATACATAGGATTTAAATTAGTTCACTTCTTAGCTGTCGGTATCTAAAAATTCATGCCCTCTTTTGCATTTATATTTCCCCGGCTCATTCGGTACAGGCTTCCCAATCCACCCACAAACAGGACATACAACATTTTTAAGTGACGCTGATACTTTCATAATGCTATGAAAGATATTAGATGCCTCTTGTGGTGTTTCCCTGTCTGATAAAAGGCTAATTTAATAAATTGTGGTTAAATTTCTATTGGGTCCGGGTGCCATTCATGTGACGTGCCTTGTTGGTGGCGACAGGAGACTATATACGTGTTAGACCATGAACTACGGGCTTCTAAAAGAAGTGCCAATGAGTATAGCTCCAATTTGGATAATAGCCACTGCTATACCACGATCAACATGAGTCTTTAATAAAAAATCTCACCAGCTATAGAAATAATTATTCCGAATATTAAATTCTTAGGTCTATAGAGTCTAATTTTCATTTCTTAGGTTTTGGTTTATCCTCTTTCTTTACTTTCTTTCAGTGCAATCTTCTTGTTAGATTGAATCAATTCCTCTTGCCTGTAAATTTATCATCGCGTTTGTGGATATAAGAACTGACACCTAAAAGTGCTAAACCAAAGTATGGTAAAAAATCCCACCAGTGCTTACTTAAGTCCAGAAACCATGACAAAATCAACCAGATGGCAATGATCAAAAAGCTTATAACTGCAAGAATATTCGAGTTATTCATCATTCTAAGTTACAAACTTTTTATGCATTTCTCTTGCGCATCTCCGAAATTCTACCTAAAATTGCTAAAAATATTAGCAATTTGTGATGCCCGAAACCAGGAAAGATACCATTGCACGTTTGCAGCAAAATATTTTGCTATGGCAGGGCTTTAAACCGCCACAGGCAGCACAGGAGCAGAGCTTTGGCCTGGGCGTTTTGGAGGCTGCTTTCCCCAACGGGGTTTTCCCTACAGGTGCCATACACGAGTTTCTGGTGCCTGGGCCCGAATCGGCGGCAGCATCGGGTGGCTTTATTGGCGGCTTGCTGGCCAAACTGATGGGGCAGCAGGGTATTTGTCTTTGGATAGGAGTATCGCGCAAGCTTTTTGCACCGGCATTAAAGCGTTTCGGTGTCGAGCCCGACCGCATCATATTCGTCGACCTGCAAAACGAGAAGCAGGTGCTATGGGCCACCGAAGAGGCCTTGAAATGCGGGGGCCTTGCCGCAGTAGTGGCCGAATTACGCGAGCTGAGTTTCGCCCAGTCGCGGCGCCTGCAGCTGGCGGTTGAAACAAGCAGGGTAACGGGCTTCATCCTGCGCAGCGATCTGCAAAAAGTAAGCAGTACCACCTGCGTAGCACGCTGGCAAATTGCATCCATGCCCAGCCAGGCCCAAATGGATATACCCGTGGTAGGTTTCCCCCGCTGGCAGGTTGAATTGTTAAAGGTGCGCAACGGTAATCCTGGTGTGTTTCATATTGGCTGGTCGGCTGATGGTTTTGTGCCGGTATTACAGGATATTACAGGAGCCAGTGAGCATTTATCTACATTAAAAGCGGGGTGATATGTTGCGGCGATTTGTTTCTATATGGTTCCGGCACTTAAGTACGGACTGGCTCACTATCCACCGGCCATTCTTTAAAGATAAGCCTTTGGTCTTTGCTGAAGCCGACCATGGCCGCATGATCATCAGGGCCACCAACACCCTGGCCGAAGCCGAGGGCCTGGTACATGGCATGGCCGTAGCCGATGCCCGTGCCGTAGTACCCGGATTGCAGGTGATAGACGAAAAACCCGGCCGGAATGAGCGCCTGCTGAAGGCCATAGGCGAGTGGTGCATACGCTATTCGCCCATCGTAGCGGTCGACCTGCCCGAGGGGCTCATCCTGGATGCCGGCGGCTGTACCCACCTTTGGGGGGGCGAGAAGAAATATCTGAAAGAGATCATCACCCGCTTAAATGCTAAGGGTTATGATGTAAGGGTATCCATTGCAGATACCATCGGGGCGGCCTGGGCCAATGCCCGGTACGGGAAACAAACACCTGTTATTGAGCCCGGTGCACAGTATCAAATGCTTAAAGTATTGCCATCAGCTGCGCTGCGATTGGAGACCGATGTGCTGGAGCGCCTGCATAAACTGGGCCTGTATACCATTGGTAGTTTTATGGATATGCCACGCACCGTACTGCGCAGGCGTTTCGGCTATGGCCTGTTGCAGCGCCTCGATCAGGCTTTGGGTCGTGAGGAGGAAGTAATGGAGCTATTGCGACCCCTGGAAACCTATGAAGCCCGCCTGCCCTGCCTGGAACCGGTACGCACCTGTACGGCGATAGAGATCGGTATCAAAACATTGCTGGAGACACTTTGTGCCGACCTGAAACGAGACGGACAGGGCCTGCGCGCCGCAGTTTTAAAATACTACCGTCTGGATGGGAGGGTACTGCAAATTGATATCGGTACCAATAGGCCAACGTATCATATCAGCCATTTGTTCAAACTATTTGAACTGAAGATAGCCCAGGTTGAGCCCGGCCTGGGGATAGAGCTTTTTATATTAACGGCAACCAAAACCGAAGAGGCTCCGCTGATACAGGAAGCTTTATGGGCCGGCAAACCCGGACTGGAAGATGATGCCGTTGCCGAACTGCTCGACCGCCTGGCGGGTAAAGTGGGCCCCCGGGCCATACACCGTTACCTGCCTGATGAACATTTCTGGCCCGAGCGGTCGATAAAGCTGGCGGCATCGCTCAAAGAAAAGCCGGGCATTATGTGGCCCACTGCAAGGCCACGGCCAACACAGTTGCTTGCACGGCCCGAGCGGATAGATACCATTGCCGTTATACCCGATTACCCGCCTAAGGTATTTGTTTATAAGGGCGAGCGCCACCGGATCAAATGCGCCGATGGGCCCGAACGTATTGAACGCGAATGGTGGCTGGATGAAGGCGAGCACCGCGATTATTATATTGTGGAAGATGAGAAGGGCAACCGCTACTGGCTGTTCAGGTCGGGACATTATGACGGGCAGGCCTACCAATGGTTTATACACGGTTTTTTTGCATGAAGGGGGGACAGGATGAGCTATACCGAGTTACAGGTGACAACCAATTTTACGTTTCTGCGCGGTGCATCGCATCCGGGCGAAATGGTGGAGCAGGCCGAAGTATACGGCTACCGCAAAATAGCCATTACCGACCGGAACAGCTTTGCCGGACTGGTGCGTGCGCATGTGGCTACCCGTAAAAAGGATATCGAAATTATACCAGCCTGCCGCCTTGATCTGCTGGATGGCCCCAGCCTGCTGGCCTATCCAACCGATAAGGAGGCTTACGGGCGCCTATCGGCCCTGCTTACCCTGGGCAATATGCGGGCGGAAAAGGGCGACTGCCACCTGTACCGTGCCGATGTTTATGCCCATGCCAAAGGGATCAAGTTTATTGCGGTGCCACCATCGGTATTAAATGAGCGGTTTGAGATAGAGGACACCTTCAAGATAGCACTGAAAGAATACCGTGAGGCACTGGGCCCTGAGCTTTACCTGGCCGCTTGCCGGTATTACCATGGCGATGATCAGAAAAGACTGTACCGCTTATCGCAGTTGTCGGCACAATATGATGTGCCCATGGTGGCCACCAATGATGTACATTACCACGAACCCGGCCGGCGGCAGTTGCAGGATATTTTGACCTGTGTTCGCGAAAAGTGCAATATCCATAATGCGGGCTTCAAGCTGCACCCCAATGCCGAGCGTTACCTGAAACCGATGGAAGAAATGCAGCGGCTGTTTGAGCAATATCCTGATGCCATAAAATATACCCAGGAGATAGCCGAAGCCTGCCAGTTTTCGCTGGATAGTTTGCAATATGTTTACCCGGAAGAGTTAACAACCGAGGGAAGGACACCACAGGAAGAGTTAAGTATGCTTACCTGGCAGGGCGCTCATGAACGTTTTGGCGATACCATCCCAAAAAAAATAAGTAATACCATTAAGGACGAACTGGAGTTTATTGAACGCAAGGGCTATGCTTCCTATTTTCTGACGGTTCATGATTATGTGCGTTTTGCCCGAAGCAGGGATATCCTGTGCCAGGGAAGGGGCTCGGCGGCTAATTCGGTGGTATGTTATTGTTTGGGAATTACTTCGGTAGATCCATCGAAATTTAAACTACTGTTTGCCCGCTTCATGTCGGATGCACGTAACGAACCACCCGATATTGATGTTGATTTTGAGCACGAGCGGCGTGAAGAGGTGATACAATATATCTATAACAAATATGGGCGCGACCGCTCAGGTATCATTGCCACCGTTACCCAGGAACGGCAAAAGGGTGCCATAAGAGATGTGGGTAAAGCCATGGGTTTATCTGTAGATACTATTAAACGCTTGTCGGGAGCCATTTGGCAATACACCGATGAATGGTTTGAAGGCAAATTACTGGCCGAACAGGGCCTGAACCCTGATAATGCACACCTGAAAAAAGCACTGGAGCTTACGGGGCAGTTACTGGGTTTCCCCCGGCAGTTGGGCCAGCATACCGGCGGTTTTGTGATCACACAGGGAAAGGTATCCGAACTTTGCCCACTGATCAATGCCCGCATGGCCGAACGCACTAACCTGGAATGGAACAAAGACGATATTGAGGCTCTGGGTTTTTTTAAGGTGGATGTATTGGGCCTGGGTATGTTGACCTGTATTCGTAAAGGTTTTGACCTGATCAAAGCGCATTATGGTATATCCCATACGTTGGCCAATGTACCGCAGGACGATCCCAAAGTTTATAAAATGTTTTGTGAGGCTGATACATTGGGGGTGTTCCAGATCGAGAGCCGGGCGCAGATGTCAATGCTGCCCCGATTAAAGCCCAATTGCTTTTACGACCTGGTGATAGAAGTGGCGATTGTACGCCCGGGCCCTATACAGGGCCAGATGGTGCATCCCTACCTGCGCCGCCGCAATGGCGAGGAGCCCGAAGAATATCCGAAGGATGAACTGCGGGATGTATTGGGGCGCACCCGGGGAGTGCCCTTGTTTCAGGAACAGGCCATGGAAGTGGCTATTGTTGCTGCCCGCTTTACCCCAACCGAAGCGGATGAATTGAGGCGCAGTATGGCAACCTTTAAAGCCAATGGTAAATTGCATCAGCTGGAGAAGAAGCTGGTTGATGGCATGGTAGCCAATGGTTATGAGGAAGAATTTTCGAGGCGGATATTTAAGCAGCTGCAGGGTTTTGAGGGTTATGGTTTCCCCGAGAGCCATGCAGCCAGTTTTGCCCTTCTCGTATATGTTTCGGGCTATATCAAATACTATTACCCTGATGTGTTTGCCTGCGCCTTGCTGAACAGTCAGCCTATGGGTTTTTACCAGCCGGCACAGATCGTGATCGATGCACGTAAGCATGGGGTTGAGGTAAGGCCGGTTGATGTAAATTTTTCGGTGTGGGATAATACCCTGGAAGAACGTGCCGGAAAGTACCATGCCATACGCTTAGGTTTCAGACAGGTAAAGGGTATACGGGAGGAAGATATACAGCAGTTGATCGCCCAAAGATCAGCACCTTATACTACCATACAGCAGTTGAGTGATGCAGGCATATCGCAGGCAACCATTGAACGGTTAGGCGATGCCGATGCATTTGGTTCGATGAAGCTAAACCGGCGCGAGGCTTTGTGGCAGGTGACCGCCATGGGCGATAAGCCGGAAGCATTGTTTAAGGGACAACCATCCGAAAGTGCCTTTGAGCCACAGATCAGTTTGCCTTTAATGAGCGATGCCGAGCACGTGGTGCAGGATTATGCGATGACCGGCTTATCCTTGAAAAAACACCCGGTTAGCTTTGTACGCGAAAAACTAAGCCTGTTGCATTTACGCGCTGCCAGTGAACTTGACAAGATAGCAGATGGTACACCGCTAAAAATAGCCGGGCTCATCACGGTACGGCAAAGACCCGGAACAGCAAAGGGTGTTTGCTTTATTACTATTGAGGACGAAACGGGTTTTGCCAACCTTGTAGCTTTTCAGGGTATTTTTGATCAGTACCGCAAAGAGATATTACAATCCACTTTGCTGATGGTAGAAGGTAAACTGCAGCGCGAGGAAAAAGTTATCCATGTGATCATCAAACGCTGTTTTAACCTCACAACCATGTTGAATGGCATCACTAAAGACAAATACCAGCCGGTGCTTACCTTATCGCGCAGCGACGAGACCAGTATCCCGCCTAACATCGAGGATGCCATCAAACAGCCAAAGCAGGTTTACTACAAAGGCAGGAACTTCAGATAAAGTAACGAGTGAAAATCAGCTATACCTTTCGCGAAGCAGATCCATCATAAATACATTCACGGCCCATTGGTCAGTTATCGGTTTATTGGTATGCGGTAAATGCACCATATAAGGGTAGGCACCGAATTCGGGTGTTATCGTTATGATTTCCTCTGGTGATTGCTTTTTAAGCCTTTCGACAATACGATCCCACCATTGGATGTGTGCATCTAATGCTTCCTTCCATTCGGGCACTCGCGGATCGGGCACCTGGGGGCCTTCCGGGTAACCTACCCGGGAATGGATATGCCCGGTACGTTCAATGGCCAGTGCCACAGCTTCCGGCTGATCATCGAGGTAGGTTTCGGCAACGTTGACCCAGTGGGAGATATCTAATGACAATTGCAGATCGGGTATCTTTTGCAGATACTGGTAAGTAATATGCGCCGCAAAACTGAATTTGCCCCGATGAGTCTCGTGAAAAACCGGAACACCCGAACTTTTGGCATATTCACCCGCAATGTCTATCAATACTTTATTTTGCTCGAACGTGAAAAAATCCCGGCCCGTTTGGGTGTTGATCTTCAAAGCAGGATAAGGCCTGATCTTCTCGAACCATCCCGAATATTCATCCGCATGCCGGTGGATATCCGGATCCCTTGTACTGTGGTGCTGAGGTATAATGGGTAATCCCATTTTTTCGGCGCTATTCCAGGCTTCATCTAATTCACCTGCGTGGGTGTCATTATGAATGCCAAACTCAATACCATCGTAACCAGCGTTTTTAACTTTTTGACAAAAGTCTTTCCAGTTCAGGTCGCTGCTTCCCCATCTGGGGCAGAAAAAACGTAACATTATTTTAGGATTTAGATAGGACTTAACGGTTGATAAAAATATCGAATTTTCTATAGGATTTAAACGATAGAACAGCTTTAAAGTTCAATAAAAAGTATCGCGCCGACTGGCAAAATAATTAATGAGCACAAAAAAGCCCGGCAAGCATTTGCCGGGCTTCTAAAGCATCATTCATAAATATTAATGTGATGTGATCAGGTTGCTTAGTGGTACAATAAACATCGAAACTACCCTGTCGCGTTTAAACTTTTCGTTACTGCTGTAGGTTTTGCCACCAGCCGTAACAAAGCAGGAGTTGATGCTGGCATCAAATTTCGCTTCCACATATTTTCGGTTATCAATGGTAGTTAACGTTACAGATTTGATGAAATACAAATTCTTCTTATCGTCTTCGGGTATTTTGGCAATGGCAGCTTCTATCGCATCATTGTCGATCAGACTGTCGGGTACGGATGATATGGCAACATCCTGTATATTCAATTCAGCGATCTCGTCCCTGCCAACATTGATACCGCCGATAAGGTACGAGCCATTGAAACTGGTATTGGAGTTGATCTTGGCACTATAAACATTACCATCATTGATGGCTGCAACTACCGGTGGTTTATGATTTTTAGTAATGGCTTTCAGCGTTCTGAAAGAATAAGAGGAATCCTTTGAATTATAGGAAACTATATTGCCGGGTATCATAAACAGGTCGTATGAAAAACCGGAAATATCATTCAGGAACTTGCGGGCTTTGTAAGACCTTGGAAGGTCTTCGACAATAACCTCAGGCTCGGCTTGCTTAGAGTTGTTGGTATTATTTATTGCTCCAAATGCAGTAGGGTAATTCGCATCAGAACCTGGTTGCGTACTTTGCTGATTTACCGGGTTGTCGCCTTTTCCTTTATTGACCGAAAATGCGGTCCATCGATGAGTTGTACATCATTGTTACTATGGCAGGAATAGATGAGCGCGAGTGCAGGAATAATGATCAGGAAGGGTTTTTTCATTGTTGAAACTTAAATGTTTTTTTTAGCAGAATTTCGGGTCTCTTAAAAATACAGCTATGGTTATTTTTAAATACTTTCTTATTTAAGTTCAATTGTGAAAGTTTACAAACCGCCTAAATATTTTGAATGTGAATTTCAATAATCATACTATTCGCCTGCTACCAATCAGCAAAAGTGCGATGTGCATATCACACTAAAAATGAATATTTGTTTCACATAATTACAAATTTTTTACTTTTTGTTGTAAAAATAAAGTACTCAGGCATAATTTATTATCCCACCTTACCTCAACCGGTTTGATTTGTAAAAGTTGGCGTCGGTATTTGCGAAATTATAGGGGCAAAGTGGGTAGCCTTTTGGGGAAATTTTTGCCGTGTTCTGTCAGCATTAATGTGATCATATTTGCGAAAAGCCATACCGTATCCTGCCAAACGATAGG
>Ga0164297_10000245_pt1 | contig 70014 bp, 61 predicted proteins | sample GEODES058metaG_FD_113539 | JGI IMG/M metagenome (GOLD analysis project Ga0164297, IMG submission 113539) | Dystrophic lake water microbial communities from Trout Bog Lake, Wisconsin, USA - GEODES058 metaG | ecosystem: Environmental > Aquatic > Freshwater > Lake | place: USA: Trout Bog Lake... | reverse complement strand
GCTGCATGATTGGCTCACTTATATTTTGGTCACTGCTGCGGGCGGGCAGGTGCGATTTGATACTGAGCCCTCCGTGCGCTATCGTCAACATGGCTCTAATCTGATTGGCATGAATACAGGTTTGTACGCCTCGGTCTATAGGATCAATCTACTGCTTTTTAAAAACCGCTTTAAAAGATGGAATGATCAGCATATTGCAGTCCTTAAAAAAATCAAGCATGTACTCATGGCTGATAATCAAAAAATACTTGAAGAATTTATTAATGCAAGAAAATTAAACGGTATCAGTAGAGTGCTGGTTTTTAAAAAAATGGGCTTATATCGTCAAACGTTTTTAGGAAACCTTGCTTTTTATTTAGCCGCGCTTATCAACAAAGTATAGTTTCTCTAATTGCATTCAGGCGATCTGCAATGGCAGCCCCCATCCGCTTGTAAGAGTGATGTTCTAGCATCCATTGTTGAGCAGCAAGTCCAAGCTGGGCTCTAAACTGACTGTCCTCAAATACTTTTTTCATATAGTGTGCAGCTTCATCAATATTGGCATCAGCCCAAACTTGATTTTGTTCATCATGATATTGACCTTGGCAAACTTCAATAGTTTGATAGGAAACTAAGCAGGAATTCTCATGCTTCATAAATTCAAGATTGCCTGAGTAGGCTGTAGCAATTACGGGTTTACCAAGATACATCGACTCTGCCATACCAAGCCCTAGACCTTCTGACCTGTGCAGCGATACGTAGCAATCGGCGCATTGCAATAATCCTTGCATGGCTTCAGAGCTCAGTTGCTGATCCATCCAGAAAATATGAGGACTTTTTTGGGTTTTTAGCGTCAGCTGTTCGAAAATCACAGGATGCAGATGGCGATTGGTCGATTTGATTACCAGATAGGTATTGTGATTAGGCTCAGGAAAAGCCTGCAAAAATGCCTCTATGACAGCTTGCGGATTTTTGCGCGCGATGGATGATTGAAAGTCAAAGCTAGTTAAAAAAATAAAGCTTGATGGTGGTAATCCAAAATACGATTTGGTGTATTTGGCATTTGGCGTTTTAAACTCCACTGCAAACGGAATTTTAAATACCTTGGGGTGCACTTTTCGCATCGCGTTTGCGACGAACTCGGTATTGACCCAGATTTCGTCAATTAAGTGAAGCGCATAACGCCACCTGTCAGGAAATTTTTCTAATTCCCAAAACCAGTATCCAATGTTGTAACGTTTTGCCCATTCTGAGTAGCTCACCCAAGTTGGTAGCCGATACAGTAAATCGGGATTCACGGTAATTAAGTTAACGGGGTATTGACAGTAGGAAGATAAAAACGGATCAAGACTGTGATTGCTTTGACTGCTTTGTAAGGGCGCTTTAAAGCGGCGCACCAAAAAGGGAATGGCAGCGGCTTCTACTGCCTTTGCAATGTAGCGCAAAGCCTGTCCCAAACCCAGATCTCCCTGAAAGTAGCCGATCAAATTTAGACCCATGGGATTTTGTTTCAAGGCGAAGATATGCCTTGGGACAGCGCTAAAGAATATCTGTAGCAGCCATTGCTTGATCAAGGCCTTAAAGGCTACTAAGGAATATGGATGGGGCATCAGCAGATTATAGTTTTAGCTGATCAGCCAAAGGATCGGGCTTCATTGAGGAAAATCATAGCCCGATTAGTACCGATGACCGATGGTAACGGCCAAATCAAGGCAGCCCCCAGATAAAGCGGGCATTTCCATTGAAATCTCAGGATATCAATGAATTTAGATTCTATAATCAGGTCTTCGCTCACAATACTGAATAATGACACTTTTAGTTCCTGTAATTCTCTCTGGCGGTGCTGGCAGTCGACTGTGGCCAGTTTCACGAGAGGGGCACCCCAAGCCATTCATGAAATTGGCTGATGGTCAAAGCTTGCTAGAAAAAACCTATCGAAGGGCAGCCCAATTGCCCGGTGTTCTGAGCGAGAGCGGTAAAGCAAAAATGCTCACTGTGACTAATCGAGACTATTACTTTATGAGTCGTGATGAGTTGGCTAAAGCAAATGCCGAAGGCGCTTTTTTATTAGAGCCTTTTGGTCGCAATACTGCTCCTGCAATTGCTCTTGCTGCGCATCGTCTTCTTAAAAAAAGAGGTGACGATGTAATCATGTTGGTTTTGCCATCGGATCACTTGATTGCTGATGAACCAGCATTTTCCGCTTGCGTTTTAAAAGCGTGTCAGTTAGCGCAAGAGAATTATTTGGTCACTTTTGGGATTACGCCAACTAGTCCGGAAACTGGCTTTGGTTATATTGAACAAGGCCAGCAATTGGCTGAGGGATTTTTGGTCAAACGTTTTGTGGAAAAACCGGATGCGCAAACAGCTGAGCAATACCTTAAAACAGGTCGCTATTTGTGGAACTCCGGCATGTTTTGTTTTAAAGCTAAAGTATTTTTAGAAGAGTTAGGGCAGCATGCACCCAAGATCGCAGAGCATGCTAAAAAGTGTTGGGATGCCGTTCCTGACAACGACAACGACTCTACTTACCTAGAAATCCCAGAGGCGTTATTTGGGGATGCACCCAATGATTCAATTGACTACGCTTTACTGGAGAAATCTCAAAGGGTTACAGTGGTGCCTGGCAGCTTTGGTTGGAATGATATTGGTTCGTGGAATGCTGTACGGGATTTAGCCCCAGTCGATGCTGAAAACAACCGCGCCGTTGGCGAGGCTATTTTTGTTAAGTCTTCCAACGTCTTTATTCAATCGGAGGATCGTTTAGTTGCTGCAGTCGGATTGGATAATTTAATGATTATTGATACACCCGACGCCCTTTTGGTTGCGAACCCTGATTACGCACAAGATGTCAAAACTGTAGTTGCGCATCTCAAAGCATTGGGTCACGATAGCGCTAAACTTCATAAAACCGTGACCCGGCCTTGGGGTACCTATACCGTTTTGGAAGAGGGTGCAGGATTTAAGTTAAAGCGCATTGAGGTGAGGCCTGGCGCTCGCCTTAGCCTTCAAATGCATCATCATCGCAGCGAACACTGGATTGTCGTTAGTGGTGAGGCAACGGTTGTCAATGGAGATCAAACGCTGACGATTTTGGCCAACCAATCAACTTATATTCCGGCTGGCCACCAGCATCGCTTAGAAAATAAAACAAACGATGAGCTGATTTTGATTGAGGTTCAATGTGGCCCCTATCTCGGTGAAGATGATATTGTGCGCTTTGAAGATCAATATGGCCGCGCATAAAACATGAAAACCCCATAACCCTTTCGTATTGAGAAAATCATGATTGCAGTTATCACTGGTATTACTGGACAAGACGGGGCCTATTTGGCTCAATTGCTTTTAGAAAAAGGTTATACGGTGTACGGTACCTATCGGCGCACGAGCTCGACAAACTTTTGGCGTATCAACGAACTGGGAATCCAAAATCATCCTGATTTACATTTGCGCGAATACGATTTAACCGATCTGTCTACCGCCATTCGATTGCTCGATAGTACTAAAGCAGTCGAAGTTTATAACCTGGCAGCCCAAAGCTTTGTTGGCGTCTCCTTTGATCAACCCTTAACTACCGCTGAAATTACTGGTGTGGGCGCGGTGCATCTTTTAGAAGCGATTCGCATCGTGAATCCTAAAATTCGTTTTTATCAAGCCTCTACATCAGAAATGTTTGGTAAAGTGCAGGCCATTCCGCAAATTGAGAGCACGCCTTTTTATCCGCGGAGCCCCTATGGGGTCGCAAAGCTCTATGCTCATTGGATGACAGTCAACTACCGCGAGAGCTATGACATTTTTGGCTCAAGTGGCATTTTATTTAACCATGAGTCACCATTGCGTGGCCGTGAATTTGTAACCCGCAAAATTACCGATACTTTGGCTAAGATCAAGCTGGGCTTATGCGCTGTCTTAGAGCTCGGTAATTTAGATGCTAAGCGCGATTGGGGCTATGCCAAAGATTACGTTGACGGAATGTGGCGGATCTTACAAGCACCTCGAGCTGATACTTTTGTATTAGCGACCAATCGTACCGAAACCGTGAGAGAGTTTGTGAGCATGGCTGCTAAAGCAGCAGGATTTGATTTGCGCTGGCAAGGTGCTGGTGATCAAGAGCAGGGGATCGATGCGCTCAGCAATCAAGTGATTGTCAAAATCAACCCACAATTTCATCGTCCTGCCGAGGTTGATTTGCTGATTGGTAATCCAGCAAAAGCCAAAAAAGAATTAGGCTGGGAGCCTACAACTACCCTGGAGTCATTGTGTCAGATGATGGTTGAGGCAGATTTGCGTCGCAATCAACAAGGCTTCTCATTCTGATGCGTCTGTTGTTAACCGGCGCGCATGGCTTTACAGGAAGACATTTCGCCCAAGCAGCAGAAAAAACAGGCTACCAGGTCATTGCCTTAGAGGGCGATCTGCAAGACGAGTCTGCGATGAGTGAGCAAGTCCTGCGCGCACGGCCTACCCATGTGCTGCATTTAGCCGGCATCAGCCATGTCACTTCTGGAGTTCCGCAAGATTACTACCAGATCAACCTGCTAGCGAGTCTCGCGCTTTTAAAATCCTTAGAGGCGTTGCCAGAGGCGCCACAAAAAGTGATATTGGCCAGTTCTGCCAATATCTATGGTAACAATGCGCACTCACCTATTGGTGAGCAAGAGACACCGGCCCCTATCAGTCACTATGCGATGAGCAAATTGGCAATGGAATACCTTAGTCGCCCCTTTCTAGAAAAATTACCGATTGTAATTACCCGCCCTTTTAACTACACCGGGGTGGGTCATGGAGAAAATTTTGTCGTGCCCAAAATTGTGGATCACTTTGCCCGACAATCTCCAAGTATTGAGCTGGGCAATACCCAAGTGCTGCGCGAATATAACGACGTTAGAGATATTTGTCAGATCTATTTGCGCCTGCTCAAATTGGGTCAAGTAGGTGAGACTTACAACTTAGCAAGTGGCATAGTTCACTCTCTTGACGAGGTAATTGCGATTCTTGAGCGCCTCTCCGGACACGCTTTGCAGGTAAAGACTAACCCCCAGTTCATCAGAGCCAATGAAATTCATTTGCTTGCTGGCGATGGCTCGAAGTTAGAGCGCTGCATTGGCTCGATGCCTTTGCACTCATTGGAGCAGACTCTGAAGTGGATGCTAGATTCCCAGCGCAATAGAATTCAGTTTTGATCTCAAAAGCCGATTTTTAGCTACCCTCATCGGGATTTGTGGCTGACTAATTGTTAATTGGGCTTTGGTACATTAACATTTATGCCTATGACAGCACAAACCTTCCCAAAACGTATGCTAGGTTTAAAAACCATTTAACCCAAGATGGCAAACAATTTTATCCCTGCGCAAGGTTCTGTAATCGCCACTTGCGGGCAGAACGTTAATGTAGCCTCATTATTTACAGTTCCCAGCGGGGGTTTAGCACCTACTTATCTCGACATTTGCATGTCTGATCGGGTCGAGTACCCCCAAAATATCTCACCCTCGTTCGGGAGCTTTGCAGGCTCAAGTGCTACTGCTCCAAACTATTTAAGGCAAGATATTGGTTCATTTAACACGGTTTCAGAAAACATAGAAGAGTCTGCGATTCTTTTTACCTATCAAAGTTCGACCGGCCAGTACTACAACGCAACTTATGGTTATTTAAATCAACTAACTTTTAAGACAGGTAATCTTGTTAATGAGAATGCCGAGATTTCAGTTTTTGCAACCAATAATTTAAATATATTAACTGTGATTGATCCCACCACCAATAATGGGTCAGCCTTATATAACGCGCAATACTTAGCCCGATACTCTACAGTGAATAGTACTTTGATCTATGGCGGCACAGTCGATATTATCAACTCGTCTACTACTTCAAAGACCATTGCTAGTGCTACCCCGAATTCGATAGTTGCTGCTGCCAACACTTTTATTGGACAAACTTGGAATCAAGACGGCTGCTGGGTTTTGGCTAGTGATATTGCTGCAACAGCGGGCGCCTCATTGCCTGCGACCTCTATGCTCTGTGCGGTTACGCCGGCACCTAGTGGAGAGTGGATCACAGCCTACTATGGAGGCGCTCAATCGAGGCCGACCATTGCGGCAGCAGAGGCAGCCATTACTGCTGGTGATATTGTTACTGTGGCTTGGGGCAATGGATCTGGCGGGCATATTTTCACCGTAGTCTCAGGTTCGGGGGCGAATGCCAAGATTGTGGATAACTCTGGACCTGCCGTTAATGATGGCAGTAGCGTTGATTTGTTGGCTGGTCAATACTTTACGGTTGGCCAAGAGTTTACTAACGGTAATGCAGTAGCTTCTTCGATTACAGTCTATCGTTTAGATACGCCAACGATTGCGATTAAGTCGCCCATCAGTACTCTTTATGCTGGCGCTTCACTAAGTCTTGCTGCGCTATTTAGTGCTACCGATGCCGGTGGTGCTGGCACGCTAGCTATTACTCAATATGCTTTTTATGACTCGGGTTCAGGCGGCGCCCAAAACAATTCCTTTGTCGTCAATGGTGCTACAGTTTCAGCTCACTCAACGGCCTCTGAAGTTATTGTGAGTGCCAGCAATTTAAATTCTGTGCAGTTGGCAACTGCTGCAGGCCAAGGTGGCGCTGATACAGTTTATCTATCTGCTTTTAATGGCAGCTACTGGAGTGATTGGTCTACCTTAGGTGTGCAGGAGCTAGATTCAATTACCATCAATTCCGCACAGCCCTACGCCATTACTGCCCCGAATTTATCGGTATTGGGCGGCCCTGGAATTGATACTACGGTTATTAATGGTTTTTCAAACAACTTTAGCATCAGCATCAATCCAAATAACACCGGTAGCTACTCCATCATTGATAACACTGGCGCTTTAGGTACCACCAATGTTGTTAATGTGGATCGCGTGCAATTTGCTAACACGATGGTGGCATTAGATACTGGTGTTGGCCAAGATGGCGGTGAGGCTTATCGGTTATATCAGGCTGCTTTTGCTCGAACCCCCGATGCTGCTGGTTTGGGTTTTTGGATTTACTCTTTAGACAGTGGCACTACTTTGCAAAATGCTGCCCAAGGATTTTTAAATAGCACTGAATTTACAAAGGTCTATGGCGCCAATGCAACCAATGCGACTTTTTTGAGTGAGCTCTACACCAATGTATTGGGAAGAAATTATGACCAAAGCGGTTATAACTTTTGGCTTACTGCACTGAACAACGGCTTGGCTCGCAATTCCATATTGGCTTCTTTTTCGGAGTCCCCTGAGAATGTGGCTAATGTCGCCTTGGCCCTAGCTCATGGGGCGCAGTATCTGGCCTATCACGGCTAAAGTAAGCTAATTAGGCATATTGTGTTTTGATTTGGTCATCATTTGGAATAAAATGGATTATGCAAATTTGCCAACCAATCGCCTGCATATTCATTCGTTAGTTTTTGGGTACTAGGAATGCACACTGCTATTTTAGAAAAAAGCGCATTACCCACAGACAGCATTTATTGAGAGAGTTATACGATTGAAGATTCCAGAATGGATCTCTTACCGGGGTTTTATTATTGAAGCGGTAAAGCGTGAATTTCGTATGAAATACCAAAATTCTCTGTTTGGTATGGCTTGGAACGTCATTAATCCTTTAGCCATGATTGTAGTGTATACAGTCATTTTTGCCGGCCTAATGAGGGCTAAACTACCTGGTATTGATAGTAAGTATGCTTACAGTATTTATCTTTGTGCGGGTACGTTGACCTGGGGATTTTTTGTTGAAATTATTAGCAAAGAACAAACGATTTTTATTGAAAATGCGAATTTATTAAAAAAAATTAATTTTCCACATGGCGCCTTATTAGCCATTGTGATTATCAACGCGTTACTCAATTTTTCAATCGTAGCTTTCCTCTTCATAACTTTTTTATTGCTAACGGATAATTTTCCAGGTTGGGTGATTTTGGCAGCCATTCCGGTTCTGCTTTTACAAACTATTTTTGCTATTGGGCTTGGCCTGATTTTGGGTGTATTGAATGTTTTTTTTCGGGATGTAGGACAATTTTTCGCTATTTTCTTGCAGTTTTGGTTTTGGCTAACGCCCATTGTCTATCCAGCAGATATTCTGCCTAAAGTGTTAAGGCCATACCTTGCTTTTAACCCGATGTCGCCAGTCATCATTGCTTACCAAGCAATTTTTGTAAATCATCAGTTACCAGCATGGGAAACCTTATGGCCTATCATGAGTCTGGGCTTAGTTCTTTGTTGGTTGGGACTGCGACTTTTCAAAAAGCATGCCAGTGAAATCGTGGACGAGCTTTAATGGGTTCAATTTTTGTTTCTGGGGTGAGCAAAGCTTACAAACACTATTCTTCTAGGTGGGCCCGTTTAGCTCAATGGTTGCTTCCTGGCTCTAAAGAGCGCTATACCAACAAGTGGGTATTGCAAGGTATAGACTTTAGTGTAGATGCGGGTCAAGCACTTGGCATTATAGGAATGAATGGTGCGGGTAAAAGTACTTTACTCAAAATTATTACAGGCACTACGCGCGCCACTACCGGAAGTGTGCGGCTTCATGGTCGAGTAGCAGCTCTGCTGGAATTAGGGCTTGGCTTTCATCCAGACTTTACGGGTCGCCAAAATGCACTGATGGCCGGACAGCTTTTGGGGATGACGGCGAACCAAGTCCTAGCTCTCATGCCTCAGATTGAGGCGTTTGCAGAAATTGGTTCTTACATTGATGAGCCGGTCAGAGTTTATAGTAGCGGCATGCAGGTGCGCCTCGCATTTAGTGTTGCTACTTGTATAAGGCCTGATATTTTGATCGTTGATGAGGCACTCTCTGTAGGCGATGCCTATTTTCAACACAAAAGTTTTGATCGTATTCGACAGTTTCGCGATGCAGGCACTACCTTGTTGTTGGTCAGCCATGATAAGTCGGCTATTCAAGCATTGTGTGACCGAGCGATTTTGTTAAACCAAGGGCAACTGGCAATGGAGGGTAGTCCAGAAGCAGTGATGGATTACTACAATGCCATGCTCTCCGATTTTCAAAATCAACAAGTGCGACAAGAGGTCCTCAGTAATGGCAAGGTGCAAACTACCTCCGGTACCGGTGAAGCGACAGTTGAACAAGTGCTCATGCTCGATGGCAACGGCAACCCACTTGAGGTAGTTCAGGTTGGTCAAGCTATTACTTTGCGCATTATTGTCAAAGCACGCTTTGCTATTGACAGGCTAGTACTTGGATATGGCATCAAGGATCGATTAGGCCAAGTGATTTTTGGCACCAATACGGATTTGACTCACCAAGCCTTAGAAAATGTACGAGCTGGCCAGACCGTTGGTTTTGATATTGCCTTTCATGCAAACCTGGGCCCTGGAACTTATTCGATTCAAACAGCTTTAGTAAGTTCTCAGACCCATCTTGAAAATAACTATGAGTGGCGTGATTTAGCGCTGATTTTTAGTGTGGTAAATTCTGCACAAGACCACTTTGCGGGGTGCGCTTGGTTACCCCCGACTATTCAAATCCAAACGTAATGCCATTTATCTCTTTTGCTCAAAATTTTGAAGACATCATGCTTTGGCGTGCTCTTGGGCATGTTCAAAATGGTTTTTATATTGACGTGGGAGCGGCCTGGCCTACCGATGATTCGGTGACAAAAGCATTTTATGATCGAGGATGGCATGGGATCAACATCGAGCCTTCACCTCAGTTGTATAAGCGGCTTTGTCAGGAGCGACTCAAAGACATTAATTTGCAATTGGCGATAAGCGATCAGCCTGGCGCTATGCAAATGAGTTTTATATCCGATACTGGCCTATCAACCTTGCACCATGAGATTGCCGATCAACACAGTCAAGAAGGGCGGCAGGTCGAGATGGAGACGGTTACGGTCACCACCTTAAATGATATTGTGCAAAACTTTGTCGCACAGGATCAGCCCATTCATTTTCTGAAAGTCGATGTAGAAGGGCACGAGGCGGCAGTACTAAAAAGCTTGGATTGGCTCAAAGTGCGTCCTTGGATCGTACTGGTGGAAGCAACCTTGCCCATGTCGCAAGTGGAGTCTTATGCCCACTGGGAGCCTATTTTAGTTTCTAGTGGCTACTTCTTTGTCTATGCTGATGGCATTAATCGGTTCTATGTTGCGCAAGAGCATAGTGAGTTATTTGCTGCGTTTCGCTGCCCGCCCAATGTATTTGACGGATTTATTTTGGTCAATCAGCGACGTATGGCCCAAGAGCGTACAGAACAGGCTGAGCTATTGGCACAACAAGCCTGGCAAGAGGTCGAGCGTGCCCGCTCTAGCGAGAGTTTGGCCCATGGTTTAGTCAATCAATTGCAAAACCAAAACAATGCACTAGAACACCAATTGCTCTCAGTCTATTTGAGTAATTCTTGGAAAATGACCGCGCCATTGCGTTGGTATAAGCTGCAAATACGACGCCTAAAGCAAGAGGGCCTGCTTTCACGACTAAGGGCTCTGAATTTTAAAATGGCGCTCATCCTCAGAGGCGTTTTTTCATCCTCTGCAAAGGGCAATACACAACAAGCCTTTGAGACAATCTCTGAGCTCACGCCAAGGGCGATGCAGATCTGTGAAAAACTGCAACAGGGGCAAGAGCAAAAAAAGAATCAGGATCTTTAATGCGAATCTTGATTGATTTGCAAGCCGCGCAATCCCTGGGAAGTCGAGATCGCGGAATTGGTCGATATTCTCTAGCTTTAGTGCAAGCGATTGCTCGTCAAAAGGGGCAACATGAAATTTTGCTTGCCTTAAATGGAGCATTTCCAGAAACCATTGAGCCCTTGATGAAGGCTTTAGAGGGTCTTGTAGAGCGACGCAATATTCATGTTTGGCATTCTTTGCCATCAGTAGCTAGTCATGATGCCGATCATGCTTGGCGTCGCAAAAGTGCGCAGCTGCTGCGCGAAGCCTTTTTGATGAGCCTACAACCCGATGTAACTCTGGTTTGCAGTCTTTTTGAGGGCTTATCAGATGATGCGATTACCAGTATTCACGAATTTTCTGATAATGCCCTTACTGCAGTGGTGCTTTATGACTTAATTCCACTGCTGCATCGTGAGCGGTATTTGCAAAATCCGATAGTTGCTACTTGGTACTTAGAGAAAATTGAATATCTTCGCAAGGCCCACCTGTGCTTAGCCATCTCCCAGTCCTCACAAAATGAAGCGATCGCTCATTTGCATTTTCAGAGCACTCAAGTGAGCAGCATTTCTTCGGATGTCGGTCCGCAATTTCAACCGCAGGCCATTAGTGAGGAGAAAGCAAGTTCATTGCGTGCGCAATACGGTTTAAAGCGTCCCTTTGTTATGTACACCGGGGGAATTGATTACCGAAAAAATATTGAACGCTTAATTACAGCCTTTGCTATGCTCCCTAGCTCTATTCGGGGTGGTTATCAATTGGCAATCGTGTGTTCTGTACCAGCAGCCGAGCGCTTGAGATTAGAGCGCTTGATCGCTAGTGAAGGCTTAGCCTCAGATGAAGTGGTGATGACGGGCTATGTGAGCGATGAAGATTTAGTTAGCCTTTATAACCTATGTACCCTCTTTGTATTTCCGTCTTTACATGAGGGCTTTGGCTTGCCTGCGCTTGAGGCCATGCGCTGCGGAGCGCCGGTGATTGCCTCTAATACCTCGAGCTTGCCTGAGGTAGTGGGTTTACAAGAGGCGCTTTTTAATCCCTTCTCAGAGCATGAAATGAGTAAGGCGCTTGAACGGGGTTTAACAGATTTAGCATTTCGGGAGCGCTTAATTGCCCATGGACACATCCAGTCGCAGCAATTTTCCTGGGATGAGAGTGGACGCCTAGCGATTGCGGCCATGGAGCAGTTATGGGCAGATCAGAGTCAAAAGGAAGGCTCTAGATTGCCTGTGGCGCGGCCACGCTTAGCATTTGTCTCTCCCTTACCGCCTGAGCGCTCAGGAATTGCAGACTATAGCGCGCAACTGTTGCCCCACTTGGCACTATTTTATGACATCGATGTGGTACTGGATCAAGCAGTTTTAAGCGACTCTTGGGTTTTAGAGCATTGCCCAGTGAAAACGACCCAAGAATTTATCGATACTTATCAACAGTATGATCGCGTGCTCTATCACTTTGGGAACTCGACTTTTCATCAGCACATGTTGGCCTTGTTAAGGTGGGCTCCCGGTGTTGTAGTGATGCATGACTTTTATTTGTCTGGCTTATTGCGACATTTGGAGATTGAAAACCCCGCTTCGCATATTTGGTCTCAAGAGTTGTATGCCTCCCATGGTTATAGCGTGCTTTATGAGCGTTTTCATACGGGCGATAGCGAGCGAGTCATGTGGCGTTATCCTTGCAACGGCAGCGTAGTTCAAAATAGCCTGGGGATCATTGCGCATTCCCAAGAGTCTGCAAGCCTAGCCCTGCAATGGTATCGCGCATTTGATCCGCGCTGGCAAGTCATTCCCTTAATGCGTGAAAAATCGAACACGAACGATCAGGCGGCTGTGCGAACTGCCCTCGGCCTTGGGGATAATGATTTTGTGGTGTGCTCATTTGGGATGGTGGGCACTACCAAGCTTTGCCATCGGCTTATAAAGGCCTGGCTAGATTCGCCCTTGGCACAAAATCCGGGCTGCAAATTAATTTTTGTGGGTGAGGTGAGTTCACCAAGCTATTACGCTCAATTGATGGAGTTAATGGATGGCGCTGATATTGCTAGCTCGATTAGCTTTACTCAGTGGGTCGATTCAAAGGCTTATGAGCAGTATTTGTCAGTTGCCAATGCAGCAGTGCAATTGCGCTCGCAGTCGCGGGGTGAAACCTCGGCGGCGGTATTAGATTGCATGAATTTTGGGATACCGACGATTATCAATGCTCATGGCAGTATGGCCGAAATTGATGATGGCGCGGTATTGAAGTTGGCCGATCAGTTTAGCGATGCTGATCTTGCGCAAGCTCTTACAGTGCTTTGGCAAGATTTGCCGCGCGCCCAAGAGATTGCCAAAGCCGGTTTGAAATTGATTGCCCAATGGCACCAACCTGCTTTTTGTGCGCAGCGATATTATGAAGTGATTGAGCAATGCTATGCGGCCACTAGTGATCTAGTGAACCCCTTAATTGCCCAAGTATCACAACTAAGGGATCAGTCCACTCAAACTGAGGTGATAGCATTGGCGCAGGCGATTGATAAAAGCTTGCCGCAAACTCCATTGCATCATCAGCTTCTGATCGACGTCACTGCACTTGCCAGTGGGGCGCGGCATTTGCCTCAAGATCCCAAAACCCTGGCATTTTTGCGCTCGTTGTTGTTGCATCCCCCAGTAGGTTATCGGGTAGAGCCCGTTTATTGGGACTCCAAGGGCGCCTATCAATATGCACGTGCTTTTACGCTTAATCTTCTAGATTGTCCTAAAAAGGTGTTGGCCGAGCAGCCAGCTTCCTATCAAGCTGGCGATGTATTTTTGGATTTATCTTCACTTACACCAAGAGATGCTACTCACCGTAGTGCTGTATTGGATTTGCGTAATACAGGCGTGATGTTGGTATTGGGCTTGGTAGATTGGCCGCAGTTTGTCAAAGTATTGCCTAGTAAGGCTGCAACAGGAATTGGTGATAATGCTTGGCTTAGTCAGCTTGCCATGTACGATGTGCTGCTTTGCGGCAGTGCTCAAGAGGCCCAAACGCTAGAGGGGCAAATGGCCACGTTTGCGCTCTTAGGTGATCAAGTCGCAAGTCCCCAGATTGATTGGATCTTTTATGACCATGAACGAACACCCAGCGCCAATGTCCCAAGCTCTGCCGTATCTCAAACATCATCGATGGACGCGCAGTCTGAAAAGAATGGGGCCATTGAAAAAAGAAGTTTTGAAGAATTTTTAGAGCGCCAGCATGACAGTATTAGCCAACCCTACGTTAACCCCAGACATTAAAGGTCAGCATGCACATTGCGCTACTCATTCCTACCTACAATGAAGCCAAAAATATCGGAAGATTGCTAACCGAAATTGCTCAGCAGTGCCGCCAAGAGTCTAAGATCGACTTAGATGTTTTTGTGATTGACGATAATTCACCAGATCAAACGGCCGATGTGGTCAAAGGGCTAGAGCCAACATTAAGGGCTGAGAATTTTCATATTCAGGTTTTGCATAGACCTAAGAAAGAGGGTCTGGGCGCAGCCTATATCCAAGGATTTAGTCATGTCTTAGGGCTAAATCGCTATCAGTACGTACTGCAAATGGATGCTGATTTATCCCATCAACCCCAGTATTTGCATCAATTTTTTAGGGCAGCCCTAGAAGGCAAACAATTGGTGATTGCGAGTCGCTATATTGAGGGGGGCGCGATAGCCAATTGGGGTTGGCACCGCCTCTTTTTATCCAAATTTGGCAATTTATATGCGCGGCTTTTGCTAGGCTCTCAAGTCAGTGACTTTACGGGTGGATTTAATATGTACTCGGTCGGCGTTTTAAGATCAATTGCCTTTGATCAATTGGCTGTAGCGGGCTATGGATTTTTGATTAAATTAAAGTTTCTTGCGGCCAAAAGTGCTCGTCAGATTGCACACGATTCCATTGAAAATTTCCCGATAGTCTTTGTCGATCGCACAGCAGGCGAATCGAAGATGCCCTTAAATACTTTAGTGACCAACTTTATGTTGGTCTTGAATTTATGGCGCAAAAAATAGAGTTTTGGGGCGATCGTTTGATCGCCGCCGTTTTTTTTGTATTGACTGCCGGCGCTATTTATTTGCAGCTTGATCGCGGTCTTTGGAGAGATCATCTTTATTACGATGGCGATAACATTACCCTGGCATTAGCCCTAAAGTCTTGGTTTGAGGGTGAGCCCTTTCATTGGGTTTTTTCCTCCCAAACCTTTTTGTTTCCAGAGGCACCTTTATATCTTGCCAGCTATGGGCTCACCCATGATTTTGCGCATGCCTTGCTCGTTAATGCTTTACTCAATTTTGGCATCGTCGTTTTATTCGTTTGGCTAATTAGTCAAACACTTTCTCCGCTAATGCCCAAGCGTAATTTGGCTATTGCTCTGTTTTGTGCTTTGACGATGTGGGTTTTAAGTTTGGAGTTTTATCCAAACGTTAATGCCCACACCATTTTTAGTTTGATTTTTCTGAGCACATATTATGCTGGCGTGATATTGGTTGCATTATTGCAACTGTGGATGCTTACGCATTTTGCAGATCCACCCAAAGGCGTGCCTGTGGTGTATCAGGTGCTATTTATTCTGATTGGCGGTCTGTGTTACTCATCTGACCCCCTGTATTTATTGCAATTTTTGGCACCCATGTTTGCTCTGGGGATTTTGTTGCTTGGGAGTAAGCTATCTAAGCAGTTTGGGTGGCGTTTGTTGTGCTTATTGTTGCTCACGGGAATAACAGGCGTGGTGCTGCGCCAAATTTGCCAACCTTTTTTCTCTGCAGGGGTTGGCAACTATATCAATATTGCACAATCTTTTAACGCCTTAATGAATTTAGTTCAGCTCATTGCCAGCTCTATCACAAGCCCAGCCTACGCTGCGCTATGGACTAGCTGGTTACTCCTATACGGTTTTAACGTGATCTATTTTTGGCGCTTATTGCGCGAGCCTAAGATGGCTCCAAGTAAAAATGAGATGCTGGTTTATGGCTATTGCCTATTAGCACCCTTAGCCACCATTGCCGGTGTGGTGGTCACCGGTAATATTTACACGCGCTACTTATTGCCTGTGCCGATTTTTATTCTCATCGGCAGTGCGCTCACTATAGTACGCCTTTGCTCGCGCAAGCAGCTTTACCTACTCTGTAGCGTGCTCATGGTGCTTGGTACAGGCTGTTGGCTATTCCAATTTTTGAAAAACCAAGCCGTAATCGATTCACACGCACAAGATATCGCTTGTTATGAGCATCATGTTGCGCGTTATGAATTGCATCCGGTTGGCGGTTATTGGGATGTGCGTTACTTAAATTTGTTTACTAATCAACAGCAGGCCTATCAAATTACTAATGATTTTCATCCTTTAAATTGGCTCTCCAATGTAGTTGATCATCGTGATAGTCAGATTAATACGGTGATTGTTTCTCATGGCATAGAGCCCAATCACATTCATGTGAGTGACCTTGAGGTATTGGGGGATTTCAGTGCGAAATATGAATGCGCGCAATTTGATCTTTATGTCTATGACAAGGGCACCAAAGCTTACGCAATATTAAATCAACGTATTGGCCAGTAAGCAACTAGCAAATCCTAAATAGCAAATAGAGCATGACTTGCGCTGTCGAGTTGCAATAGTTTGAATCAAACATTCGGGTGATCACACGCTATTAGTCTGAGTGCATGTCGGTTTGCAAAAACTCTGGCCCTTTTTGAGCCAATTCCATCAGCAATTGCGTATTGTGAATTTGAATTTGATGGCCGCGCTTAGTGAGCACGCCATGATCAATGAGATTTTTGAGAGCGCGTGAGACGGTTTCACGGCTCGTGTTGGCCATTCTGGCCAAGTCTTGTTGTTTTGGAATCAGGGTCTGACCTGATCCGTTTAGTGGATTGGTGTGACTAAGTAAATGTAATTGCACAAAAACGCGATGGTAAGCATTGGGAATGGTGAGCATCGATTTTTCAAAGTTGGAGCGCTCAATTTTTTGGGCAAGTAATAGCAAAATGCGCTGACTAAAAATCGGTTGCGATAATGCCAAGCGCCTGGCGGACAACATTGGCAACAATAGCAAGCTCGTTTGCTCAAGGGTTTTTGCGGCATAGCTAATGGGTTTTTGGTCGATGAGGGCCACTTCTCCCAAAATACTCCCCGGACCTAAAAATTGGATGCCAACAGGGTGTTTGGCGCCAGCATACTCTGTGACCTGCAGTCTTCCAGAGACAATAAAGCATAGGTAATCGAGCGTCAGGCCCCGAGCGAGGATGGTGGTGTTGGTTTTGGCTGTTGACATATAGGCATCAAGGGAAATAGCGAGAATTTCCGCTTGAGGCAAAGAGTCAAAAATGCGAAATTGTTGTATCAGGCTTATTGGAACAGTCATGTCAAATTCATTCGATGCTGAAGTTGAAAAGGCAAAAGCGTTGTTTTCCTGCAGATGCCAAGATAAAACCTATTTAGAGCATCAATACTAGCATTTCAAAAGACACCAAGCTTTCAAGGGCGCAGCAAATGAATGGCTCGATTTTATGAGATCGGTAGGTAGTGCATGGCTAGGGTATGCAAAATCGAACAAAGATGATGTTGGCCGGAGCCATATTTGGAAGTTTTGATTCACGAACCCACATTTTTCGGGGATCTGCATGAAATTGTCGGAAAAAAACGACAGTTGATCACAGGGTAATGAAATCAATTATGTCAGTTTATGAACTTGTGTATGATCACGCAGTTAGAGTAGAATGCCGGATTTGGATTTAATGAAGATTAATGACATTTTGGCAGTTTTGCAGTGCAGTAGAGAGTTGTAGTTTGAAAAGTGAAAAATGTGGCAAGAATTGTTGGAAATATTGCAAAAATCACTTTTAAATGAGTTTATTTAAGGAAAAATGTGATCTGTATCACGTTTCTTCCTGTTTTTTAATTGTTTTGCTTACGTTGACTTGTTAAATTTAACGTTAAGCAAGCTCTGGTTGAGTTGTTTTTTATATATTTGGGAGAATTAATCGATGGCTACCATCACACAACAAATGCAGGATCAAGTAACACAGCTTTACATCGGCTTTTTTGGTCGTGCACCTGATGCAACTGGTTTTGGCTACTGGACTCAAGCAATGTCTAACGGTGCAAGTCAACAAACTATTGCCAACGCCTATGCTTCATCTCCTGAATTTACTGCTGCTTACGGTGGTTTGACAGCAACTCAACAAATTACTAAGGTATATAACAACATCCTGAACCGTGGTCCAGATACCAATGGTTTGAATTTCTGGGTTCAAGCATTGAATAACGGCGTCTCATTGCCAACCGTGATCGTTTCGATTTTGAATTCTGCTGTTACTCAGGGAACAGCCACTGCTGACGGAAATTTAGTTCTGAACAAGACTTCTGTTGGCGAATACTTTGCTATCACACTACAAAGCAACAATACAGCTGTTGCTGCTACTGCTTTTAACGGCGTTACATCAGACCCAAATACTGTTGCAACAGCTCAAGCAGCTTTGAACGTGACTGGTGCTAACCAAGTTAACATTACTACACCAAACGCTGGCACCTTCTACGGCACAAGCACTGGTGCTAACGCCTTTATCGCTAATGCCTACACCAACCCATCTACAGGCGCTGTAGCTGGTGCGACATTGGTCAACGGTGATCAGTTGATTGGTAGCGCAAGCGGTCCGAACACCTTGAAGGCTGATTTGTATGGAACCAACGTAACTAACGTTGGATTAACCAACATTAGCAACTATGTGTTGTCAAATACCAATGTAACAGCAGCCTCGTTGAGCGTAACTTCAGCTGGCACAGCCGCGAATAACTTCTCTGTAAACGCACCTGTCGGTAACATCACAGTTAACGGAGTGTCTTCTACAGCCCCTGTTGTGAACTTGACTGGCTTAGGTACTTCATCAACTGCTGCCTTTACTTTAGCCGCAACTTCTGGCGCGATTACTGCACCTGCTACAGCAAAAGTAAACGTAACCGGCGTAGTGAACGCTACTGATTCTGCTTACGCAAATAACCAAGGTTTCTTGACTGTTGATAGCCAATACTCTGGATTGAACATTACAGCGGTTGGTACAAACTTCGTACAAACTGGTTTCGTAGGCGCCAATAAATACGCAACTGGTGGTATTACGATTTCTGGTGCGGGCAGCTTGTCATTGGCTGGCTCTGGTGCTACTTCTATCGCAGCCCCAGTAGTAAACGCTTCTGCTATGACTGGCGCTTTGACATTAACTGCAACCGATACTGTTACTACAAGTATCACAGGCTCTGCTGGCAATAACACAATCCGTTTGATTGATCAAGCTGGTGGTAAAGCTACCATTGCTTTGGGTAGTGGCACTAACTATGTCATGGTGGATAAGCTCGAATCCTTGACTTCAGAGTCTGTCATCTCAACAAGCACTACTGGAAGCACACTAGCTCTTAGCGGTGCAGATGCTTTAGGTGGTGCTGGACTACTGAACAGAGTTAGCGGTTTCCAAACTTTGGCTCTATCCAATGCAGGTGCTAATACCCTAACATTCGGCACAAACTTGGTGAACGCTGGCTTTACAGCGATCACCTCTACCGGTACTGGTGATGCCATTACTTTACAGTCCATTCCTACAGCGATTACTGGCTTGACCTTAACTGGTGTTGGTACTGGCGGTAATGACACATTGACATTGCAAACTGCTGGTGGAACATTCACAGTTTCAAACTTCAACGTAACAGCTGACGCTAGTACTGTTGATGCAAGTACATTCAATGTGAACGGTACAGGTACAAACTCTATTGGTGCTGCTGGCGCGAATACAGACACCATTAACTTGTCGGCCACAGCTGTTCAAACCTTGTCACTGTCTGGTACATCGAAGTTTGCCGTAACTGGTAACAACAACACGGCTAACGAAATTATTGTTGGTGCAAGCACAGGTTTGACTGGTGGTGCTACAACAATTACCGGTTCAGCTACTGGTGGCCGTTTAACGATTGATCTGACCGCCTCTACAGCGTCTAACACAATCACGGCTAACGGTGGAACAGTTAACGTACTCGTTAACACTGGCGCTAACCTAACTGCTGCAAATGCAATTACTGGTGGTGCAGGTACTGATACATTGACGGTCAAGTCTTTGGAAAATGGTGCGAACTTAGCGGTATCGTTCGATAACGTTCTTGCTAAAGTTAGCGCTTTCGATGTTCTTGCATTGACTGGCGGTTCTGCTGGTAACACCAACGCCATTACATTGGGTACAAACTTCACCAATGCGGGCTTTACATCAGTTACTGGTCTTGCATCTGGTGATGCTGTAACTGTTGCCGGTACAACATTGAATGGCGTATCGTTCTCCGGCGTTACAGCTGCAAGCACGGGGTCTAATAGTTTGATTTTGCAAACAGCAGGTGGAACATTTACAGTAAACAATATTGGTACTGTAGATACTTCTAACTCACTGAACTCTGCATCTACTATTACTTTGGGTGCTGCGACTGGCCAAACCTATATTAACGGTGGTACAGCTGCTACAACTGTTACGTTTGGTGCGGGCTCACAGGAAACGTTAACAGTTCGTACATCGAACGTATTGACAGTCAATGCTGGTGCAACTACTAACGATGCTGTCATTTTGTTGGGTACCGGTAAAACTACCGTAAATGCAACTGGCACCAATATTGTTACAGTTGACTCAACCAACTCTACCGCTGCTACAACTGTCAACTTTAGTGGCAGCTCTGCAAACGATGTGGCAATCTTCACAAGTTTGGGTCAAGTATCAGCAGCAGCCTCTTTAGTTGGTGGTTCTGGTACAGATGTGTTGAAGATCAATAACACTAATAGTGAAACAACTAACTCGGATGCAGCACTCAAATCGGTCGGAGCAGGTTGGTCAACATTGACATTCAACGGCTCTGGAACTGGTACTGGTGCAGATAACATTGCACTCGGTACTAACTTTGTAAATGCAGGCTTTAAGACTGTTAACGGTTTGTTAACTGGAGACACAGTTACCGTAACCAATGCAACCCTCAACGGCGTAACGTTCAGTGGTGGCGTTGGTACTGGTATGGATACACTGGTATTGAATAACGCAGGTGGATCAGCAACAGTTGTGAACTTTGGTGTGGTTAACGGCTCTACAGCAGTTGATGCGCTGACTATCGGTACAACTGGTACAGCGAACACTGTTATTCAGTTAGCGGTTGGAAGCTCTGTAACCGACTTGAACACCAACAATAGCTCATTGTCAGTTTCTGGTGCTACTTCGATTATCGGTAACATGGGTAGCGAAACCTTCACTTTATTAGGTCAAGGTACATTTGCTACAACGGTTAACAGTGGTGGTGGTAACGACGTGCTCGTACTCAGAGGAAACACTTCTGGCGTATCTGTAACAACAGGTGGTAACACTGGCGTGTTCTCGATCTTGGGTGGTATTTCCGGATCTAACTTGTCGTCTACTTACACAATCACTTCAGCAGCAGCGGCTGGTCAGTATGTAACAACTAACGTTGAAACTCTGACCCTTGCAGCAGGCGCTGGTGTAACAGCTGACATGGTATTCAATAACACTGTTTCTTCAAGTGTTCTGTATAACTACACCTTGGCTGGTAATGACACTGCGGCCTTCTCAATCGGTACTGGAACATTGGGCACTGGTGGATATTTCGGTCTGACTGTTAACTCTGGTGCTAACGATACAGTATTGATTAATGATTCAAATTGGACTGGAAGCGCAACTCAGTCTGCGAACGTATTTATCAATGCGGGTGTAGCTAACACAGTGATTTTGGGTACTAACACTACAGCCTCTTCACTTGTCCAGGAAGTTGGCGTGAACTTGACAGGATTAGGTGCATCAACCAATACTTCTAACGGTTTTGTTGTAACGAACTGGGGTAGTGCAACTGATGCAATCCAATTGGGTGGTACTGGCGCATTCTTGGCTAGTGCAAACCAAGCGGCTACTAACTCGAAGACATTGTTGAATTCTGGTTCATTAAACAGCTCCGGTGTGGTTACCAACACCAACAGCTTTAGTTTGGGAACAACCTTCGTTACTGGTACAAGCACACAGTTGGCAAACTTAGCATCTGCTAACTCCAGTGGTGTAACAACTAACGGTGGTCAGATCTTTGATGTACAAGGCAACATTGGAGCAGGTACTAACTTTGCAAGCCAAGCAGGTATCAATACAGCGGTAAGCTTCATTACCACGAATATTGGTAGCGCTACAGGTGGTTTGGTTGCTAACCAGCAAGCTGTACTTGCAGTTCATGACGCAAGCAGTAACACTGCATTGTTCTTGTTCACTAACGGTGCAGCTACATCCGGCATCTTGGCCAATGAGCTTAAGTTAATCGGTGTGGTTAATAACCTTGCAAGTACTTCCGCTTCAAGCTTTAACTAAGAAGTCTTTGTTTAAAAAACCCGGCGAAAGCCGGGTTTTTTTTTATAATTACAAAATGAGCACTCCAACATTAGATGAAGCAATAAAACTGTTTCAAAATGGGCAATATGCATTAGCAGAGCAATTGCTTCATAAAATACCCAAGCAAAAAGAAGCAGGTGCAGAAAGAAGAAGACAAGTAATATCCTGTGCCTTAGATATACGCACTGGCAGGGCTATAGAGGCCATTAAAAAACTTCAGATAATCATTCAAAAATTTGGAGAAGATGAAGAAGCAGCGAACTTAATCGGTGTTGCGTTAAGAGCTAGTAATCAAATGCAAAAGGCTTATGAATGGTTGGACCCAGCGCATCTAAAGTACCCAAAATCCATTGACATAGTTCACAATCTTGCCGTAACAGCAACTGATTTAGGAAAATTAGCTGAGTCCATAGAGTTTTCCGAGAAAGCGCTCCAATTAAACCCCAATTTTGTAGAAACACTTAAAAATTTAGGCAGGGTGTATGTCACCAAAAGAGATGCGGTAAATAGTGAGCGAGTATTTAAGCGTTTAAACGAGCTTCAACCGAATAGTATTGATGTGCTAGTAGGCTTGGGAGCTGTTAATCTTATCCACGATAATCCATTCGATGCAGCTAAATATTTCGAAAGAGCGTTAGAGCAAAATCAGTCAAATGGACCTGCTTGGGCAAATTTAGGTTTGTGTTACAAAATCTTGGGGGAATTTACTAAATCCCGAGAATGTTTAATGAAGGCAATTGAAGTAGACCCTCAGCAAATTGAGCACAAATGGAATTTATCGCTAGTCCAGCTCGCATTGGGTGACTTTAAAAATGGCTGGAATCAGTATGAAGTAAGATTTGATCCATCCAGGATAGCCACGGATAGGGTGGTTATGCCTACCTCAAGATGTCCTCAATTACTAAAAGAGCATTCAGCAAAGGGTAAGACCATTGTATTGCTTCAAGAGCAGGGTTTTGGGGATACATTTCAGTTTTATCGATTTGCCAAACAATTAAAAGACGAGGGGGCAAAACGTATTCTGGCCATTACCTCGAAAGAATTAATTAGTGAAGTCAAAACACTGCCTTGGATAGATGAAGTCTATTTCGAGCTAAAAGATCATCAGGCTCAAATTGACTATTGGGTTTATCCAATGAGTTTGCCGGCGCGCTATGAAATAGATGAGCCAAATAAAGTGCCTTGCCCTATCCCTTACCTGGGGGTCTATCAAGAGAAATATGCTTATTGGCATGAACAGTTAAAGCACGTTGATGCTAAAAAATTAAGGGTCGGTTTGGTATGGGCTGGACGGGAAACGCACACCAACGATAAAAATCGCTCTATGCGTTTAGAACAGTTTCAGTCCTTTAAAAAGTTTTCTAACGATGTTGAGTTTATTTCACTGCAAAAAGGTGCAAGAGAGCTTGATGAAGTGAGCAATGGTTGGTATGTTGAAAAGTTAGGTAGCAAAATACAAGACTTCTCTGACAGTGCAGGATTACTGGCAAACCTCGATCTGCTTATAAGCATTGATTCAGCACCGGTACATCTTGCTGGAGCTCTTGGTATGCCAGTATGGACTTTGATACCCAAGATGTTTGATTTTCGCTGGATGATAGATCGAACCGATACCCCATGGTATCCAAGCATGAAGCTCTTCAGGCAAAAGGAATTAAAAAACTGGACACCAGTCATTGCAGAACTTGAACAAGCTCTTGAGCAATGGATCGCAAGCAAGCCAAGTCGTTGGAGACCAAAACTACTCAATATCAATGGCGATTTATTGCAAAGCCCACGCGCTGGTACTGAGTTAATGCTCCATGCGGGGTTTAGTTATCACCAAAAAGGGCAACTGCAAGAAGCAGCTCAGCTATACGAAGAAGTACGGCAGTACCATCCCCAAAATAATGATGCAGTGCGTAATATGGCGGTGATTTATCGTGTTGTAAATCAAATACCCAAGGCATTGGAGCTGTATGAGTATGGCGCTCGCTGTGAATTTAGGGATTCCGTATTTTTCTCAAATTACGCGAATTTACTGAATCAATTAGGTAGGGATCGCGATGCTTTATTGATAGCAAATAAAGCATTAGAAATTGATCCTAATAACTGCCATGCTATTGGATTGCGCGCAAATTATTTATTTGAAGCTAGACTATGGGAGCAGGCTCTCGATGAAATCAGGCGGGCCATCGCAATCGAGGAGCGCCCTGAGTTTCTCATGCGTGCCACCCTAACATATTTGGAGTTAAAGCGTATTGGGGATGCCAAGACGACTTTAGAGCGATTAGATCATCTGACCGGAAAAACCCTTCAATATCACATGCTAGCAGGGCAACTATATAAAGATGCCCAAGACTATGCGTTGGCAATGGGGCATTACGATGCTGCCATTTTGATTGATCCAAGCAATTATGAAACGTACATGAATCGCGCCGTATTAAAGGCGCATATACAAGATTACGCTGGAGCTGAGCAAGATGCCAGGATTTCAATTGGATTGGATGATCAAAACGCAGAGTCTCATTTCAATTTAGCGGTGTATTTATTAACTCAAGGTAAATTTGAGGAGGGGTGGAAAGAGTTTGAATGGCGCATGGATCATCGTCGCACCGCTCAAGAGCGAGTCAGAATGCCAGTACTCAGTATGCCGATGTGGAGAGGCGAGTCTCTAGAAGGCAAGACTATCCTCATCATGCCAGAGCAGGGATATGGCGATTACATTCAATTTATCCGCTATAGCCAATGGTTAAAAAGTCTAGGTGCAAAAGTGGTGGTAGCGGCCAATCCAGCGTTAGAAAAAATCATTCCGACTTGCCCATGGATTGATGAGATTGTGCTTGATGGTCAACAAGTGACCTACCACTATTGGGTCTTCCCAATGTCTTTGCCTTTCCTGGCGGGCACTCTTCTAGAAACAATCCCTGCAAATACCCCCTACCTGAGTGCCCCGAAGGATAAAAAAAGCTTTTGGCAGGAAAAGTTAGAGGCTGCAGGACTGAAAAAAGGCAAAAAACCGATTATTGCGCTTTGTTGGCAAGGAGCTGCAATACACCGATTTGATCACCGACGCTCAATACCACTAGAAGCATTTGCACCGCTAATGGCGTTGCCTGATTTTCAATTTATTGGCTTGGTTAAAGAGGACGGAATTGCCCCAAGCTTTACAATAGACAATGAACAGCTAGTCAATTTAGGCGCTGATATTGCCGATTTTTCCGATACTGCAGGCATCTTAAGTCAGGTGGATTTACTGATCTCGATTGACAGTGCGCCCGTTCATTTGGCTGGTGCTCTTGATGTTCCCTGTTGGGTTTTGCTCGATTCAATGTTTGACTATCGGTGGTTAATCGACCGAGAGGATTCTCCATGGTATCCGTCGATCACAGTGATTCGTAAAAAACTGGGAGAAGATTGGAGTGCAGTAATTTTGGGCGTAAAAAAACGCTTAGTGGTTTGGGCGGAAAAAAAGACGCAAAAGAGTAATGAATAGTTTGGGTGCAGAGAATTCTTTGACGTTTTGGTATTAATAAATAAATAGACCTCATAATGAAAAATATTTTATTGGCTTACGTGGCCTATCCAGTGACAACCGCAGTCTATTTTGAAAGAGCTTTTAAGAAAATAGCCAATGTCAAAACGATTGGGCCTAAGCTGCCAGAGCATTTAATAACACAATGGCGCCTAGAAAATTTAAAAGAGCCAATTAATCCTCACGATATAGATGTGCCCATGCAATTTGACATGGCAAATGTAAATGCGCTGTTAAAAGACTTTACTCCTGACTTGTATTTATGGGTTGAGTCGGTAATGGGTTATTTTCCTACCAATCTAAATGCTCTTAAATGTCCAAAAGCATGCTACTTAATTGATACTTATACGAATTATGAATGGCATAAAGAATGGGCAAAAAACTTCGATTATGTGTTTTTGGCTGATTTGAGTTTTGTAGAGAAATTTCGAGCCTTAGGTTTGAACACCCACTGGTTGCCTTTAGGATGTGATAAAGAACTTCATAGCGCAGTCAGTTTGGATAAAAAGTATGACGTGGGTTTTGTTGGAAGCCTTTTTCCAAATACTGAGAGAGCCCATCTTCTCAATATTGTAGGCAGTCAATTTAAGCTACATGTTGAGCGTAGCTTCTTAAAAGATATGGCTAATACATTTGGCCAATCAAAAATTATCTTTAATAATGCAGTAGGAAAAACAGATCTAAATATGCGTTTTTTTGAGGTGATGTCTTGTGGCTCACTTCTACTGAGCGATATGGCAATTAATAGTGGGCAAAATATTTTATTTTCCCCTCATGATGACTATGCTCTATACACGGATGATAAAAATATCATAGAGGTTGTTGATTACTACTTGAAAGATGATTTGGCTAGGGAGGCTATTGCCAGTAGAGGTCAAAAGATTGTTCATGCTGCACATACCTATATGCATCGTGCACAAGCATTATATGACTTAGTATTTGGGTTCGAAAGCAAGACCCCAGGTCCAGAAGATTGGCGTGATAAAGCTCTAGCTCATATTCGGATGGCAGATGAGGGCGGAGTAGATAAAAAAAATAGTATTACTGAAATTGCACTTGCTGAGCGCAAAGAAGCTAGTGCAATGAGAAGAAGTTTTATCATTCCAGTGCTAGATTATTCGCCAGCCAGCCCATACAACATCAAAACATTATTGAAAGATCTAGAAGTGATCGGCGGCGAAGTGATCGTGATCTTTAATAATGAAATTGTTGCTGAGGAGATGAAGAATCATCCTCGTATAAATCGCTATGCAGTGTTAAGTCAAAATGTTGGGGTTTCAAGAGCCTGGTCAGTTGGTCTTAATATGTGCAACACCGATTATGCATTTATTCTTAATGCGGACTTAAATCTCAAGTCCGGCGCCATTGATGCATTGCAAAAAGTAATGGACCTTTTACCCGATGCTGCATGCGTTGGTCCTCAGGGATCATATTTTAATTTTGATACTCTGCAAGATTACTTGTATTTGGATAAAGGTACATTCAATACCATCATGGAAGTTGATGCTATTTCGGGATTTTTATTCGGTGTAAAAACAAAGTTTTTTAGTCATAGATTGTTAAAATTTGAGGATAGCTACACTCCATGTTACTTTGAGGAGTGGGATTTGGGTTTGCAGATGAAGCAGCATGGATTAAAGGCTTATGTTGTTCCTAACCAAGATTACAAGCATGAGTGGAGTGGATCGATTCGAGCTCACCGCCAAATTCACTATCTAGAGAAAAAGCAAACTGCTAAGCAGATTTGGTTTAGAAACCGCTATTTATTTCAGCAAAAATGGCTTGGAATTAATGCCGAATCACCAAATTCAGGCTTACTCGTATCTAAGTTGTTGCCGATTTTGCTATATCAGTTTGAAAAGTCAGCGGCTGAAAATGAAAAGCTCAACACCTTAAATATCCTCAATATGCTTAGAAAACACTTTCCAAGCCACCCTAATGTTCTGGAATGTGTGCAGAAATATCAATCACTCTTTGATTCAAGCTATCAATAAATTAAATCGCAAAATATTGAATATCAAAAATGTCCAGACGGTAAGTAAAAATCCTATATAAATCAATGGGTTAAATTACTTATAGTATAATCTAGGGCTTTAGTTGAGTTCCAAAATCAGCCGTTAGAAAAGAAATTGTATGCAATGCAGAGTTTGCGATAGCAAAAACTTAGAATTAGTAATTGATTTAGGGTATCAGCCTTGGTGCAATCACTTTCTAAAGCAAGACGAGGTAGGTAAAGAGCCCTTCTATCCATTAAGGGTCCTTTTTTGCCACGACTGCGCTACGGCCCAGCTAGATTACACAGTTAAAAAAGAAATTATGTTTGGTGATCATACCTATTTGTCCGGGGTCACCAAATCACTTTCAAAGCACTTTGAAGAGGTTGCACAAGAGGTTGATCGAATTTTTGGCTCGGCATGGAAAAAAAAATCAATCTTAGATATTGGCTCTAACGATGGTACTCAGTTAAAACATTTTCAAACTCTAGGCTATGAAGTATTGGGGGTGGAGTCTTCAAAAACTACAGCGCAAATTGCAAATGATGCAAAAGTGCCAACAGTAAATGCTTTTTTTAATTTAGATTTAGTCAATCAACTGGATCGCCAATTTAAGGTGATTAATGCCTCAGGAGTTTTTTTTCATTTGGAGGAATTGCACTCAGTATGCCAAGGAATTCAAAAAGCCTTGGCTGATGATGGCGTTTTTGTTGTGCAGTTTCTATACATGCCTAGCATTGTGGAAAACTTGGCTTTTGATCAGATTTACCACGAGCATTTGCTTTATTACAGCTTACAAACAATTGAAACGCTTTTGCAACGGCACGGTTTATCGATGTTTGATGCGCGTCTTGCCTCTATTCATGGTGGATCGATCATTGCCTATGTGACTCACAAGGAAAAAGCCGCTCCATCTGAGCGATTGACACAGATGCGTCAGGCTGAAAAAGAAAGTAACTTTAACTCGATCGAAACCTATCAAAAGTTTCAATTGGATATTGAGCAATTGCGTAAAGAAAACCAAGATTATCTTCAGTCTGCAAAAGCGGCTGGAAAGAGAGTCTATGGCATGGGAGCCCCAGTTAAAGGTAATACCCTATTAAATTACTTCCAAGTGGGCCCTGATTTAGTCCAAGGCTTGGTGGAAATTAATACATTACGTAGGGGCTTGTATTCTCCAGGGATGCATATTCCACTCTTGATGGAAGATGAGTTAGATGGCTCGCCAGATGTTTACTATGTGCTAGCCTGGAACTTTAAGCAGGAAATTCTAAAGCGCTATGCTGATTTAATTGAGCAGGGTGTAGAGTTTTATTTCCCAGTCAATCCAAAGATTAGCGCATGAAAATTTTCGTTACTGGCGCCTCAGGTTTTTTGGGTTCTGCTCTATGCAAGCGTTTAGTCGGTGATGGGCATGAGCTAACTAAGCCAAGCTCAAGTCAATGCAATTTATTTTTACCCTATAGCCTGGATTCATATGCCAATGAAAAGTTTGATGCAATCTATCACCTGGCAGCTTGGACCCAAGCGGGGGATTTTTGCCTAAGACATCCTGGTGAGCAATGGATTAAAAACCAGTTACTCAATACCCATGTCTTAAAGTGGTGGCAAGAATCTCAGCCTCAAGCCAAACTGATTTTTATGGGCACCAGTTGTGCCTACGCTCCTGAAAGTACTCTGTCTGAGGCCGAGTACATGGATGCTGAGCCTATTGATAGTTTGTACACCTATGCAATGACTAAGCGCATGCTTTACCAGGGTGCGCGCGCATTATCTAAGCAGTATGGTTTAAGCTATCTCTGCGCAGTGCCCTCCACTTTATATGGCCCCGGTTATCACACCGATGGGCGGCAGATGCATTTTATTTTTGACCTCATTCGTAAAATTATCCGCGGCAAAGAGTTGGGTGAGTCTGTACAGCTCTGGGGAAATGGCCATCAAAAGCGGGAAGTGATTCATATCGATGATTTTATTGGCGCGCTATTGGCACTAAATCATTCACAAAAAAATGAATTAATCAATCTTGGCGCTGGACAAGAATATTCGATTCGCCAGTTTGCGCGCTGGATATGTCAAGAAGTAGGATTTGATGAGAATCAAATTTTCTATGACGAATCTAAGTACGTGGGTGCAAAATCAAAGTGCCTCAATATTGAAAAAGCACAATCATTACTAGGTAATGACTATCGTTTAACGGATATGTCTGTCGGGATTAAGCAAGTTGTTGCTTGGTTTTATGAAACCAAGGCTTATTTGTAAGTCAAAAAATATAACTATAAGAAGAGCGCTAAATGATTATCAGTAGAACCCCTTTTCGGATTTCCTTTTTTGGCGGGGGAACAGACTATCCAGATTGGTATCGTGAGCATGGCGGCGCAGTTCTTTCTACAACCTTTGACAAGTATTCCTATATTTCGTGTCGTGAGTTGCCCCCATTTTTTGATCATAGGCACCGTATAGCTTACTCAAAATTGGAATATGTTAATCAAGCTAATGAGATTGAGCATCCGGCTATACGAGGCATCTTTAATGAGTTAAATATTTCAAAAGGAATGGAAATTCATTGTGATGCGGATCTGCCGGCGCGATCTGGTCTTGGCTCATCATCCTCTTTTGTTGTGGGAATGTTGCAGGCCTTAAAAGCTCAGCAAGGAGAATACGTTTCAAAGGATTGGTTAGCCAAAGAAGCTATTCGAATGGAGCAAAGTGTACTAGGGGAGTGTGTAGGATCCCAAGATCAAATTGCCGCAGCATATGGTGGATTTAATTACATCGAGTTTAAAAAGGGTGGTGAATTTGAGGTTACGCCACTTGATATTTCTCAAGAGCGCTTAAATGAACTAAATTCCCACCTTCTTTTGTTCTTTACTGGATTTTCGAGAATTGCTTCGGATATTGCTAAATCAAAAGTGGCCAACTTTATTAATCGTCAAGATGAGCTGAAATTAATTCGAGCCCAGGTAGACGAGGCTATTTGTATTTTAAAAAGCGATCAACCAATTGCAGAGTTTGGGTTGCTGCTAGATAAAGCTTGGAAATTGAAGAGAAATTTATCTGAAAAAGTAAGTAGTGATCAGTTAGATCAAATATATGCAACGGCTAAAGCAAGCGGTGCTTTGGGTGGAAAAATTTTAGGCGCTGGCGGCGGTGGATTTATGTTGTTATATGCATCCCCAGGTAAGCATGAGGCTATTATTAAAACTCTAAAAGAATTAATTCACGTACCATTTCAATTTGAAAATACGGGTACACAAATTATTTATGACAAAAAATGAACGCTAGTCCAGAAAAGCCAAACAAGAAAGTATTTGTTTCGGGAAACTTTTTTGTTTTACACCCAGGCCATATTCGTTTGTTAAAGTTCGCTTCTGAATGTGGAGATCGCCTTTATGTAGGGGTAAACGATACGCGTCCAAGTAATGATTATCCCACTGCGCAAGAGAGGGCTGAAATATTGAAGGAGCTAGGTCTAGTGCATGAGGTCATTGTTCTCAGTGATGGACTAGAATCATTCCTCGCAAAATTAAAACCAGATCTAATTGTCAAGGGCAAAGAATATGAAGGCTCAAAAAATCCTGAACAACTATGGGTTGATAACTGGGGGGGGAAGTTATTGTTTGCTGCAGGAGATGCATCTTACTCAGGTTCAGAGTTACTTAGAGATTCATACGTAGATACCGCTCAAATTTGGCATCAACCCAAAGATTATATCGAGCGTCACAACTGCAATCGTGAGACATTACTTCCAATTATTGATAAGATTAAAACACTTCGTGTTGCAGTAGTAGGGGATTTGATTATAGATGAGTATATTCAGTGCGAAGCTCTAGGCATGTCTCGCGAAGATCCTACTTTGGTAGTTTCACCTCAAGAATCTAAAATGTTTCTAGGAGGAGCTGGAATTGTATCGGCACATTGCAGAGGAATTGGAGCTTCTGTACATTTTTACTCGGTTCTCGGTAGGGATAACTTATTTGGCTGGACCAAGGAAAAATTATCGGAATACCATGTAACTTCTACTCTAATTATTGATGAAAGTAGACCAACAACACTTAAGCAAAGATACCGAGTTGGGCAAAAAACAATGATGAGGGTGAGTCATTTGCGCCAGCATGAGATAAGCATGGAAATACAAGAAAAAATTTACTCTGACATAAAAGCAAATATTGGCAATATTGATTGCTTAATTTTTTCAGATTTTAATTATGGAGTTTTACCGCAGCCTTTGGTGCGTAGATTGATTGATTTGGGTCATTGCAACAACATTTATATGGCTGCTGATAGTCAAACCTCCTCTCAAATGGGTGATATAACCCGATTTTATGGTGTAAATTTAGTGACTCCGACAGAGCATGAGGCAAGAATTGCTTTGCGTGACCAGGTTTCTGGGCTACATGTAATTGCTCGAGAATTGGTAGAGAAATCAAAAGCTAAACTAGCAATTTTGACTTTGGGTGAGGCTGGCTCAATGGTTATTAATGAAAATTATGATATGGATCGTTTGCCCTCCTTAAATACTGCGCCGGAGGATGTTTCGGGGGCTGGGGATTCAATGTTAGTGGGGATTGCATTAGCAAAAACTTTAAAACTTAATGATTTTCAGGCGGCCTACATAGGTTCGTTAGCTTCGGCAATTCAGGTTGGAAGATTGGGTAATGTTCCTATCAATATTTCTGAAATGAAAAAATCTATTCAATAAAAAAATGAATTTTTTTTTAGCCTCTTTAACAATTTATGAACGACCCGCAAAAATTGCTCTGGCATTAAAAAATTCTGGCCATAATGTTATATTAATTTACTGTGTAGAGCCCAAGGATAGTTTTCTAAAAAATTGCTTTAGTCAATGTTTTAAGATTGAGAATTCAGAACAGATAGATTCACTAATAAATCAATTTAAAATTAAGCTTATACATATTTTTTCTACTTTTAGCGATCCATTAGCTCTTTACTTAGTTAACAATAAGAAAATAAAAACAATATATGACTACAAAGATATATTTGAAGGTTTACTAAAACTGCCTTATGAGAAGGAGTATTACCAGCAACAGCAATTCTTAATAGAGAATGCAAGCTATGTATGTCATAGAGATTTCCAGATTTATGACTATATAAAATATAAAAATTTGAAAAATATTAGGAAATTTTATTATCCAGATTTAGTTTGGTCGAATAGTCCTATTATTAAAAAAATTAAACCTATAAAAAGGAGTAGAACTTTAGATTCAAAATTGGTTTTAATTGGTAACTTTGTAATTGAAAGTCTTGAGCCTAAATGGTCAGGACATGGAAATATTCACAATATAAGAAAATTATTAAGCTTTGGTTGTCAAGTAAGTGTTTATTCAAATGCATTATTTGAAGGAAGATCGCAAGAATATTTGGCTCTTGCAAGTGAATACCCAAAATTTAAAGTTCACCCTGAGGTGGGTATTAGCGAGCTTCATGCTCAGTTATATGACTATGATTTTGGAATATTTTTAACCCAGGGACTCCATTTTAGCGGTCTAGACATGTACGTGAATTCATCGCATTTTATGAATTCTATTCCAACGCGGATTATGGATTATATTGGATCTGGCTTGCCTATTATTTACAGCGATCAGTGGCGGCAGATAAACATCTTGAATAGGATCTACAAATTTGGCCTACCAATAAACAACCTAGAGGATTTTGGCTTAAAAATGTCAGAACTAAATTATACTGAAATATCTAGAAATGTAATTTTTGCCGCTACATACGGACTCCAATCTGATAGATGGATATCAAAACTTATCGATAAGTACATGAAAATAATTAATGAAGATTAGTTTTTTAAAAGAAAAGTTCATTAGGGCGAGAGTCGGGCGGTAGAGATCCGCATGATATTATTGATCACTTGTTTATTAAGGTTTTAGATATGAGCTTAAATTCTACGCCCTCACTTTATAGATTGTCTCCAGAGACCTCATATATCAAAGGTATTGTCAGTCCAAATATGACCCGTTCAATGGTTGATGACTTAAAGAATGATTATTTGCTGTCATCTAGAAGACGCCATCGATACTGTTTTCATCAGAGTCCAGAGGTGGACTTGCACGATATTGTTATTTGTTATGATAAAACATCATACATAAGACCAAATAAGCACATTGGCAAGTCTGAGTCCCTCTTGATTTTGCAGGGTGAACTTGATTTTTATATTTTTGATGACCGGGGGGAGTTGATTGATCTAATCGAATTGGGATCTTTTGCTACCGGAAAAACTTGTTATTTACGCATTCCAGCTAATACTTGGCATGGTTTGCGGGCAACTAGTAATGAGCCCGTGATTATGAAAGAAACAATATCTGGGCCTTATGATAATTCTTCCTTGTTGTGGGCAGATTTCGCTCCAGTGGAATCTGCTGAAAATTCCGAGGGACATTTGTGGTACAGCGCTCTTGAAGATCAGGCTGTAAAGTTTAGAAAACGAGCGATTTCTGCTGCTGAATTTTTACATTTGACCGGCCCTTCAGTTTATGTTTCAAGTAGTACGATTGCTCGATTTGACGGGTCTGTATTGCCCCGACTGATTGAGGCCGCAAGAAAATCAAATCTTAAAAGAGCAAGATACTGTTGTCATTCAAGTAGTGAAGAAAAAATGCAGGAGATGTTTATATTGCTGCTTCGTGAAACTGACATTGATGAGAGTTACCATATAAGAAAAGATGAGAGTTTGTTGGTTTTGGAGGGCAATGGAAGGTATATTTTCCCAAATGAAGATGGTGGGGAAAGATTTAATTTGCCGCTGTCAAGCTTTGAAAATGCATCAAATAATGAAGCTTTTTTTGCACGCATTAACCGATACGTACCACATAAAATATCTGTCGAAAGCGAATATTTACTAATATATGAATCAACAACTGGCCCATTTGTGAAGTCAGATACAGACTATAGGATAAAGACAGTTGGATAAGAATACGCATTTATGTTTTGCGTGTGGTGGCGCGCTTGGAAAATCCTTATTTTCAATCCCAAACCTACCCTTGGTAGATTCATTTGAGCTGTCGCCTGAGAAAGCTTTAGGCGTTACAAGGCAGACTATTGATATTCGACAATGCCAAGATTGCAATACTGTTCAAATAGATAAATTGGTAGATATTAGAGCTATATATGAAAACTACATTTATGAGTCAAGTTCATCGCCTGATTTATTGCGGCACTTTGCTGAATATTCTGAGGGCTTATTGGCCAGATTCGGGAATCAAGGTACGGTTCTTGAGATTGGGATGAATGATGGCTTGCTATTAAAGTCATTATTAAATTTAGGGTATGAAAAGTTGGTTGGCATTGATCCATCCCCACAAACAAAAAATCTACAAAATGACAAAATAAAAATTGTTAACGATTTTTTTGGTCAAGAATCAACTGAAGAACTGAAATTAATATATCAAAAATTTGATCTAATTATTGCAAATAATTGTTTTTCACACATACCAAATTTAAAAAATATATTAGCTGAATGTAAAAACATATTATCTGATGGTGGCACTATAGTTGTTGAAGTTCAGTCATTATTAGATTTGTTTGAGAATTGTATATTTGACTATATATATCACGAGCATATTTTTTATCATAGCGCTACATCTTTTTCTAAATTACTTAGTTACATAGGATTAGAAATATATGACATTGAACATGTTTCCACAAAGGGGGGGTCTTATCGTTTCTATATATCAAAAGTTGGGGATCATGCGGTATCCAGCTCTGTAGAATATTGGTTTTATAGGGAGAGACTTGCTGAAATCCACAATGAAAATACCTGGCAAGAGTTTAATGCATACTTGGAAAATGTGAGAGTTGATTTAAAGAACGTTCTGAAGGGCCTCGAAAAGAATTTAGTTGGGTATGGCGCAAGCGCTACAGGAACAGTTTTAATGAGTTTTTTTGGTATTGAAGAAATGATTTATGCGATTGTCGACGATAACCCAAAAAGACAGGGAAGGTACTCTCCTGGCTCTGCTATACCAGTAGTTTCCAATAAGGACATTAATCCAACTTCAAGCTTTGTTATCTTATCTTGGAGGCACCGTAACTTAATATTGCAAAAAATATCCTCGATGAGTGGAAAAAAGGTCATTCCGCTGCCATATGTCTACTCTGTCTAATAATTTATTGATTTTAGTCGGCGCCGGCAGCTCACTTGGCATGGCAATTGAAGATGTTTGTACGGCACAAAAAATTGACTGCCATAAGATAAGTGCTAAAGAAATATCTAACTTCATTAAGTCTGAAGAAGACAATAGCGGTCCTTTTGAAAAGTTTGACTTTTTGTGTGAAGAATTAAAAATCCTTGCAAGTAAATACAAAGCTGCAAACGTTATCCTTACCCACAGGGTAAGGATAAAAAACCCCTTAGAGGCTATTAAAATTGAATTAGCAATCAGCAAGGATTTGATTTTATTTTTATCGAGTAAGTTTGATTCTCTCAAGGTAACATATATCGGAAGTGTAACGGGAGGGCTTGTTGATAGGACTTCAGAAGAGTCTTATCATTTTACAAAGGATTTGCAAAAATCAATATCGCGTTATTTAACGATCACTAATTACCGCATAGTCTCAAATGTTCTTACCTTATCTGCTTTTCAGAAATATTCAGATGAGAATTCTTCGGCAGACTATAAGCGGTTAGTTTCTAAGTATCAATCCAAGCTTGGTGAAATAAAACTCCTAGAGATCCGTAGAATTGCAAATGAAATTTTGCGATTTACCTTGCTAGCTGATGGATTTAGGGGTTGCGAAATACCGCTTGATTCGGGCTATTCAATAATTCAAGAGAAAGTTATCTAGATGTCTAAATATTACGAACCTCAATATGAGATTTTAGATGAGTCAATAGATCGGAATGGCGGTGTTTCTAAGCTTGGCATTATGTCTTCGTTTACTTGGAATGATGATCCTAAACGTTTATTGTTCGTTCTGTCTAGATATAAAACCGTCGCAAAGATGTTGCAAGGACAAAAATCAGTTCTGGAAATTGGCTGTGGAGATGCATTTGCTTCTAGGATAGTTAAGCAGCATGTTACTGAGTTAACAGTGGTGGATATTGATCCCCTTATGGTTGAGAATGCAAGAACTCTTCAATCATCAGCTTTTCCTTTGAAAACTGCTTGTCATAACTTCTTAGAGGGGCCTACTGAGAAAAATTACTCAGCTGCTTATATGCTTGATGTATTGGAGCATATAAATGATATTGATGAGAAAACATTTCTTATCAATATTGTTCGATCATTAGACCGTCATGGCATTCTTATTGTCGGGATTCCCTCGATTGAGTCTCAGGAGTATGCATCACCAGGGTCTAAATTGGGCCACGTAAATTGTAAATCTCTAGAGCAGTTAAAAGAGCTCATGGAAAATTATTTTTATAATGTTTTTATGTTCTCAATGAATGATGAAGTTTTGCATACAGGCTTTTCTAGAATGTCAAATTACTTGTTTGCGTTATGTGCATCTCCAATTTATGTCGGAGATTAAAAAAGCCTTAATCTAATCTGCAAAAGATTATGAATTAGTCTTGATTAAAAATCAGCTTCACTCTACCATAAATCAATATTACAAAATATTTAAATAAAAGGAGTAGGTATTATGGGAATTCCCGCCACTGTTGCAGAAATTTTATTTGCTGAGAATCAGCATAAACAAATACGCGGTGATATTGGATTCATTGGAAGACAAACCACTTACTTGAGAAGCAAGACCTTAGTTCACCTAGGTCATAAATATGGCATCATCTCACACCACAAAGAAAGAGAAGGGAGGGTAAATATTGAGTATGACTACAGCACTAGAGGTAATGTCAGCTTTGAAGGGATGCTCGCGGGAGGGGAGCGATTTATAACAGATAAATGTCTCATGGAATTTCTAGGGGCTGATAAATTTAAGGCAATCGATGTTTCGAATTATGAGGGTGCAGACATTGTTTGCGACCTAAGTCAAGATATCCCTCTTGAATTGCATAAGAGTTGTGACTTTATATTTGATGGAAGCTGTCTGGATAATATATTTAATCCAGCGACAGCACTTAAAAATATATCTCGCCTGTTGAGACCAGGAGGTCGGGCGATGTTGTTAAATCATGCAACTTGGTTCAATGGACCCTATTCGATTTTTCTCAGGGATGGTATTTTGATTTTTTTGCGTATAACGGGTATAAAGATTGTCAAATATTTTTACTAACTTTCTCCGATAACACCAATCTTCATTTAGGCCCATCACAAATATATCTCTACAATTGGTCTGAAACTAGGCAAGGCGATATTCCAAATTTTGGGCAAGGCACTCATGCAATGATAGTATGCATAGCTGAGAAAGGTCCTGAATCAACAGATGAAATTAATCCTGTACAGAAAGCATATAGAGATAATATTGCGAATGAACGGTTTAATAAAAATGCAAAAGAGATTCAAAAATCCACCAGAAGATTGTTATCTGCGCCAACTAATGCTTGGGATGATCGAGGAGAATTTATAGACATTGGATGGCTCGGCAAAGAGTACCCATTCTAATGCACTAAAACAACTTTAAAAATTAAAAATTAAAAATATATAAAAGAGTGGTCTCCGAGGTAACTGCATTTGGAGAACCACCATTCCCATTCATGCGGTGTGCAAAATTGCTCACATGTCACTTGCCAATATAGTAGGTTTGCCTTTTCGGTTTCGTTGCGGTATGACTCAACACAGATATATTGTTTTTTAGATTTTGAGACCCTATTCATTTCATTTAATGATTTTTCAAGTTCATAATTAAATAAATTATGAAATGTATTAATTGAAAACACAAAATCAAAATACTCACTTTCAAATGGTAAATCTACACAATTACCAACTTGCAATTTAGATTTTATTTCTTCTTTTGAATTTTCAATTGCATACTCAGAAATATCAACCCCATATACTTCAATGCCAGGCACCACTTTTGTAAAGTCGTACAGTAAGAACCCTTTTCCACAACCAATATCTAGTATCTTATCGCCGGCTTTGAGTCCATAGTGATCCGCCATTAATTTAGCGACCTTTTCCCATCTTCCCTCCATGTACCTATAGCCGCCATAGTTAATCCGGCGGTCGCCATCCCAGTAATCAAATCCCCATTTCTTGGCTAATTCTGCCGCCTTAGCTTTTGGAAATTCAGGGTCATTAACTCTCGCAAGATAGTCTCTAGTAGTACTCTTGTGCAAAGGGGACATAAAGTCGATATAGCTCATGAAATTAGACTTTCTAAAATTTTTGTAGCTTTTCTAAGTTGAGATAATTTTAGTGTTGCAATATCCAATTTTGGATTGGAAAAAAGTCTTCTACTAAGGTTTTGACTAAGAAATACATTAAGCACTATGCAACACCATTTAATTTTATAGCTATCAATAAGCAAATATATTCTTTTAGCATCTAATTTAGTGAATGAAGCCTGCATAAAACATGACGCAATAAAGTCGTCTAAATACTTTGCGTTTACCGGTATTGCAACCTGCCCAAAGAAATCCCCAACCAATTTTGCTGGATCATCCCATCCTGCGTATTCAAAATCAATGAATTTCATAGCCCCATTATCTTGGATGATTGCATTATGAAATCCAAAATCTGATGGAGAAATAATTCTTTTTTCTTTTGGCAGAATGGCTTCTGCTGATATTTGTAGCTTATCACACTCACTTAGTGCTTTTTCCTTAATACTTAACCATTGGTCTTGAATCATATTTAAGATAGTATTAAGCTCATTGCTAGGGTCGGAATTAATAACTAATTCACCAATTCTTTTATCAATGGTATTTAGATGATCGTTGATGGAAAAACAGGCCTCAGACGCATTCATTAGTGATAAAGCATTTTGCTTGGATGGCAGATTCAAGCTAGCTATAAATTCCCCGCAAGCTGCAAGGTAGTGATTCTTGACGTCTTGTTCGGATCGAATTTTCCCCCCGCTAACAAATTCATACAAAGCAGAAGAGTCTAGAGCATTCTTGGCAAAAGGTTTTGGGACAAATTGGGGGGTCGTTTTATAGGCAAACTCTAAAAATGAGAATTCAGCCGCCAATCGATTTCGCTTATCTTCAGAATGCTGAAAGTATTTTTTTAATACAAAATCTTGATTTCTATTTTTAACGCGATAAAGCTGATTATTACCACCTTGGTGTATTGGATCTATTGCTTTGATATTGGATTCGAAGCCAGCCTCTTTTAAGAGATTTTTTGCAGACTCCATGACGCTCTCGTCAACAATACTCATTTGATAATCAAATCCTGAATGCGTTGCCAAGAATTTGCTGCAGTAAACTGCGAATGATTGGTCAGATGTATACGATCAAAATCAAATAGGATTTTTTGTGTTTTTTTCGGAAATCCTAGCATGGCTAATATTTCAGGTAAATCATCAATAAAGACATCGCAATTTAGCTTGAATATACGAGAAATCTTATCTTCTTTGGTAGTTTCAAAAAAAGCGTCTGTATTTTCATTTAGCGCGACTTCATTGATGGTCATGAATTTATTGATCCAGTCTTTAGCTGCCTGATGTAAATCATATTTCGGCCCTGCAAAAGGGTGTATTGTTTTATGGCTAATAATAAAAAGTTGATGACCGGAGGCTTGGGCTTTTTTTGCAAAGTTGAAAAAGCCGGGGTAGGCGATTGCCTCACTCATCCTAGAACCATATACTTCTCCCTGCATTAAAGTCCACGACTCTTCTTTATTTGCAGCGCGCAAGTAATCGCGAACCGCTAATTTTCTTGCGGGAAGAGTTTGAGGGATTAAGTCCTTTTCGAGCGCTAGCCGATGAAATAATGCATCATAAGAGACGATAGTATTATCAAAGTCGATGCCAATGCGCATTTACTAGCTCAAAAATAGTTGGATTTGATTTGCAATGCCAGATGGGTCTAGCTGATATTTCTTTTGGGCATATTCTTGGGTCCCCATTTCATGCATGAACTCGTCTTCAGTTCCAAGACGTAAATGTTTGGGGTGATGCGAAAGGCCTGAAAGAAATTCAGATACTGCTCCCCCAAGACCACCATTTTTCCCATGCTCTTCCACTGTAACAATCGCTTTAAAGCCGCTTAAATTACGTTTTATGTATTCGCTATCAAGCGGTTTAATTGTGTGAAAGCTTGCTACTTGAGCTGATAATCCTAAATTGTTTAAAGTATCTGCGGCGGTTAAAACATTTGGCATTAGTGTGCCGCTGGCCAAAATCAAAATATCCGCACCTTCTTTTAGGGTTATCGCCTTACCTATTTCAAAGGAAATATTTGGATCATGTATGGCCGGCTCACCTTTTTTTCCTATGCGGATATAGGTGGGGCTAGAGCTCTTTAGAGCTGCGCGGAGTGCTAAGCGCATTTCGGTGGCATCGCACGGAGCAATGACTTGCATCCCAGGAAGAGTTCTTAGAATGGCCATATCTTCTAGGGAATGATGAGTTGGCCCTAATTCTGCATAAGAAAGTCCTGAGCCTGTTCCAACGATGATGACGGGTGCTTCGTGGTAGCAAACATCTACTCGAATCTGTTCAAAACATCGAGTAGTCGTAAATGGTGTAATGGTATAAACCACAGGACGCAGTCCGTTAAGGGCCAATCCTGCAGCAACACTCATCATGTTTGCTTCAGCTATTCCGCAATTTAAAAAACGTTTTGAATCTACTTTTTTAAAGGGGTCAAATAACTTATTGCCAATATCTCCAGAGAGAAGCATAACTCTTGGATCAATTTTTGCTAATTGGGTAACCTCGTCTGCAAAAGCGTTTCTCATTAGCCTACTCCCAACTCTTTTTTAGATAGAGTAACCTCTTCGGTAGTCGGAATACGGTAATGCCAATTATTATCATCCTCCATAAAGGAAACACCCTTACCTTTGATGGTGTTGGCAATGATGGCAAGTGGTTTTCCGGTTTTACTTGGAAATTGAGATAAGGCATCTAAGATTTGTGAATAATCATGGCCATCAATTTCTATTGCATCCCATCCAAAGGCTTTCCATTTATCAGCTAATGGATTGAGCGCCATTACTTCTTCGCTACGATCTGTAGCTTGCCATTTATTAAAATCAATGAGAACGCAAAAGTTATTCACTTTTTGGGCAGCAGATAGCATTGCGCATTCCCAAATGGAACCTTCATTACATTCCCCGTCGCCTAGAATTGCAAAGACAGAGTAATTTAATTTATTTACTCTAGCTGCAAGAGCCATACCAAGGCCCATAGGCATTCCATGTCCCAGTGATCCAGTAGCGGCTTCAATGCCAGCAAGATGAGATGGGGTAGGAGGGTGCTCTCCAAAGATGCCGCCATCCTCGCCATAATGATCTAAATTGGATTGTGGAAAAAACCCACGTCTTGCAAGAACTTGGAATAATGCTGGTACTCCATGACCTTTACTGAGAATAAACCGATCTCTTTGAGGATCATGGGGGTTGCCCGGATCAATCTTGAGCTTGTGGAAATATAAAGCAGTTAAAAGATCAACAGATGATAAGCAAGACCCAAGGTGCGGTAATCCTGCTCGGCTTGAAGTCTCAATAATATTTGCGCGCAGCTGACTAGCATGCTCTTGTAATTGGGAAATGAGATCTAAATCTTGTCGCTGATTTAACATGGGCTCAAGGTTTATGAATGTAGTTGTGCTCTTGCGCAGAAAGCACGTCAAAGTATTTCTTAACCCACGCAATGCATTCATCTAGCCCTTGGTCTAGATTGATCGTGTCATGCCAATTTAATTCTTGCCGAACTTTAGAGTTATCTAAGTGATAGGCGGAGTCTTTTCCAAGGCGTTCTCCAACCACTTCTACGTGATCCTCAAAATTGCGATCCAGTTTTTGGCAGATTTTTTCTACTAAATCTCGGATAGAGATGACTTCGCTGGTAGAAATATGATAACTGTCACCATTATTGCCGCTGAGCATAATTTTCCATGTAGCGTCGCTGACATCTTTCATGTGAATAAAAGATCTAGTAGAGTGACCACCACCATGGAGCTGAATTTTTTTACCCATCAATATAAATAATATTGTTCGGGGGATGATTCTATAAAGTTGCTGCCCTGGTCCATAGACATTTGCGGCGCGAGTGGTTACCACCGGAAACTGGTAGGCCTGAAAAAAGGTTCGCAGACTCATATCAGCCGCAGCGCGTGAAGCGGCATATGGGGTGCTGGGATTAAATGGAAAATCTTCCTTTACAAAACCAGAGCAGCTACCATAAACCTCAGGGGTAGAGATATGGACATAGCGTTTTAAAAAATCCAGTTTTCGAAGCTCGTCGTGAAGCTTTACCGTTGATACGGTATTGGTCATATACCAGTGCTCGGGATTTGCCCAGCTTTCCGCAACCATACTTTGCGCAGCAAAGTTAACGACGTACTCTAAATTTTCATTTTTAACTAAGTCGATTATTGCCTGTAAGTCATGATTTAAATCTAGCTGATGAAAAGTAAAGTCTTCATGATCAACCCATTTATAGGGAAGCAATGCATCTACGGGTTCTTTAGATCGACTAGTGCCAATTACAGTAGCGCCTTGTGTAAGGGCAAACTGACAAAAGCTTGAGCCAGAAAAGGAATTGCTACCAATCACTAAGAGTTTTGTCATATTAGAATTCAATTAGGCAGCGACCTGCTGATGTGCCATCACGCATGTGGGTAATCATCTCGTTGATGTGATCTAGACCTTTGGTTTCCGAAATTAGCTGACCAAGATCGATATCACGAGCGGCAAATAGATTCATGTATCTAGGAATGTCATTTTGGGGAATCGTTTCCCCGCCATGTGTCCCAGTAATGCTTTTACCAAAATGTAATGGTAGGGTATACAAAGATGTTAGCTGACCTTTTTTGGGGACGCCAACCAATACAACTCGACCCTTTGATGATACTAAGTCATATCCTTTGGCAATGATCTCGGGATTGCCGGTGTTATCAATAAAAACATCCAGTTGTTTGTCTTGAAGGATGGATTTAATGAGTTCCCAAGGATCTTGCTTGGATGAATTGATTAATTGAGTCGCGCCACAGTATTTAGATAAAGCTAAGCGATGGTCATAAAGATCGACTGCAATGACTTGACTTGCACCAGCTAATTTCGCAGCTTGAATAATATTTAATCCAATACCGCCTGAGCCAAAAACGACTACGTTTTCACCCAGCTTGACCTGGGCTCGATTATCAATCACCCCAAAGCCGGTAGTGACAGCACACCCATATAGAGCTGCAGTCTTTAAATCTGCTGAAGAGTCAATTTTTGTGAGGCGGTTTTCTGAAATAACGGCGTGCTCGTTAAAAGTAGTTACCCATCCTGCATTAATTATTTTGTCTCCCCATTGATATTTGGGGGCGGCTGCTTCAATTCCTTGAGACACTTTCCAATGCAATACAACGGTATCGCCTGGTTTTACATGCTTTACTCCTGGGCCAATAGCCAATACTTTTCCACTGCCTTCGTGACCCAGTAAATGTGGCAGCCAAGGATCGGGTCCTTTGACTCCGTCAATCTCCCCTAATTGAGAGCCGCATATTCCACTATAAGCAAGTTCCACAAGAACCTGGCCAATGTCCAAAGTTTTGGGCAAATCAATTTGTATGATTTCAAGGGGCTTTTTTTGGGCAACTAAAACTGCTGCCCTTGTTTTATTTGGTAAATCCATGTTTAGATCAAATCCTTTTGACCATACAAATGTTGCATCAGCATATGACCAATAATGACCTGTAAGTCTTCTGAAATCTGCATATCGTTAATCGGTATGTGAATTGAGGTGTTGGCTAGGGAAAGGCATTTCCCGCCAGAATATCCAAGGATGGCAAAGCTTTGCAATTGAGCCTGGCTCGCATACTCGAGAGCTTTAACAATGTTTGGCGAGTTACCGCTGCCACTTAAAGCGATGACAATGTCTCCTGGATCACTCATTAAGCCAAGTTGGTATTCAAAAATATTCTCATACCCAATGTCATTGGCAAGACAGGTAATGACCGAGGTATTTGCTGGTAATGCATGGATGCGAAGCCCAGAGCCAAATTTCTTGGAGATGCCGAAAACAAAGTCATTTGCTAGGTGCACAGCGTTACCTGCAGAACCACCATTGCCAAAGATGAATACTTGACGCTTATTGCGCCAAGCTTCTAGAAGTGCATTTGCTAAATTCTCAACCTTATCTAAGGGGATCTCTTGGCAGGCTTGATTGAGACGAGCCAAATAGGCACGACTTTCTTGAATAAAAGTGCTCAAGCCAAAACCTCTTGTTGCATCCACTTGAGGTTGTAATAGCGATCCTCATCTTTAATGAGGCCTTGCTGGTAGGCTAATGTAATCTCCTTGATCGCATCTTCTACGGTCTTGCTGGGCTTAAAGCCTGTCGCTAGTAACTTGGCAGAACTCACTCTATAAGAGCGCGGATCATTGGAAGGCTTAATTGTGATAGTGGCATTGGTGTGCTTGGCTACCATTTCAGCAATATTGAGAATGGAGATATTTTCAAATCCAGCGTTATAAACACCTTGGATATCTGGTCTATTTAGTAAAAATACATAAAGATCAGTAATGTCATCAATATGAATATTAGGTCTGGTTTGATCGCCGCCCAAGACAGTAATTTCACCTTTGCTTAAGGCTTGCATGGTCAGTAAATTTACCGCTACATCAAGGCGCATGCGTTTAGATAAACCGCATACGGTTGCTGGGCGAATAATTTGAACAACCATCTGATCTGAGTATGAGAGTAGTACACGCTCACCAACCATTTTGGTTTTGTTGTATTCGGATAATGGGACTAATTCCAAATCCTCAGTAACGTTCGGTTCATCTTTAAGACCATAAACACTACCAGAGGAGGCGTAAATAAAATGTTTGATTCCTTGACGCGCTGCTTTATCGGCAAGACGCATCGTAGCCAAGCAAGAAATTTCCCAGGTTAATAGTGGATTGAGGTCTGAGCAAGGGTCGTTAGCCACTGATGAGAGGTGAATGACGGCATCAAAGCCAGACAAATCCAATTTATCAGCATCGCGAATATCCCCCTTGATTACTGTCAAATTAGGATGTTCGTCTAAAAAATTGCCAAACCACATAATGTCAAAAGCAGTAACCTTATGGCCAGCAGCCAGCAATTTGGGAACTAAAACAGTGCCTTTGTAACCACAGGCGCCAGTGACAAAAATATTCATGATTTTTTGATGTGATTGGCCAAGTTCAAGTAGTCTTGATTGGCTTGATTTAAAGAAGCTATTGTACCAATGTCACGGTGATAAATCTGGTTCAAATAGGTCTGAAATTGCCCAATCCCTAGGGGAACAATGTCTTTGCAAAAATCGGTTGCCGTTGGGGCCAAATCAAGCCAATTTAGGGCCTCTTTTTCCAAAAGAAATACCGCTGCATTAGCCAAATTGCCGGGGGGATTAGCGACTTTTTCATGGTATCCAGTCAAAACACCATTTGGGCTTAATTCCACAATTCCACAGCTTTGGGGGGTGTCAGTTTCAAAAGTCATCATGGTGGCAAAACATTCTGGCGGTCTAGATTGATGGCTAGCCATAAATGCATTGGGCTCAAAAAGGGTGAAGTTATCAGCGTGAGCCAATAAAGTTGTGCAATTTTCAAAGTAGTTTCGATTGCTACGTAAAGTGCCAGCAGTTCCAAGTAGGGTTGGCTCATAAATCAGGTCTATTTTGGATTTATAGGGGCTAGTCTCCCAAAAATCCTCTACTTGCTTTGGAAGATAGTGGGTGTTGATGAGAACCCGATCGAGATTGGCTGCAAAAAGGGTCTCTATCCAGTGAGCTAAAAGGGGTTTATCGCCAATTTTGACTAGGCACTTTGGGGTTTGGTCGGTCAAGGGCCGCAGCCTAGTTCCATATCCTCCAGCCAGCAGTAAGGCACGAACCCCCTTTAGAGCATTTGACATGAGATTATAGTTTCCAGGGATTGATAACTTTAAGGCCAGCACCCTCAAAAGGTTTTGTATCTCTAGTAGCCACCTGAAATCTGTGGGCTAGAGCGGTTGCGGCAATCATCGAGTCCATCAAAGAAAGCTCAATGTGATTTTGATTTGCAGTCTTAGTAACTTGCTCTAGAGCTGCAATAGCCCCCTCATCAAAGGCAAGAATTCTGTTGCCAAAAAGAGCCCTCAATTCATTAGCAAGCCATTCGGCTGTATCAACCGCCTCTTTTGTGTTTTTGGATTGAGAGCTTGGCTTGAGGGCCTGTTTAAGCTCGGTTAGGCTAACTTCAGATAAAAATAAGGTTTCAGGGTGCTGTTGGTTAATCCACTCCTGAGCTAAATGATCATCTTTTGGTGGCAATAGCGCCTCTGCTACTAGGTGGGTGTCGAGCAAAATCAACTTAGACCCCCTTATTTTTCTTTTGTTTAGGGTTGCTAGGGGCTAAATCAAACTGAAAACCATCCAATTTTTTGCCTAAATTAGCCATCCTGCTTCCTAATCCTTTGGCATCTAATCCTTCAATTTGAAACTCAAGGATTGCGCGCACTTCAGCTTCTAGGCTTCGGCCATGGTTTACAGCGCGCAATCTGAGAGCGCGATGAATCTCGTCGGGAAGGTTGCGGATCATAAAAGTTGCCATTGATATCAATTTTACATAAAAATATCTTTGATATCATAATAATTATGTGATATCATTCAAACATTGGCACTTTTTTAGTTTGGTGCCCTTTTAGAACCTATATTTAAGGAGTCAAAGATGACTGCAAGCACTCAAGGGCAAACTGGCCCCAAATCATTGGCTGGTAAGGCTATTTCCAGTCTAAATGCCATCAAACATGGCGGCTATTCCAAAAAACGCTTATTGCCTTTTGAGGATGCTAAGGCTTATCAGGCCCACCTGAAAGAGGTATTGGGGGACTTGCAGCCAAGTAATTCAGTGCAAAAGGTCGCAGCGAGTCAATATGCTGATGCGCTTTGGCGCGTTGAACGCATTCAGGTGCGGGAGACTTTTACACGGGAGGAGATGATGCATAAAGTAACGCCCCAGATTGTGGCTGAGCGGTTAGGTTTTGATGGAAAGAAGCGAGTCCTTGCTCCTGACTATTTAATTGATCCAAACCATGAGATCCCCGCTAAGGATCTCGAGGGGCTAGATGATTTCTTTAAGGAGCGCTACCACTTTTTACAAAACTGCAAAGGAATGGCGAACTACACCATGATTTGGCGTCAATACCCCAAGCTCTTTGCGCATCTTGAAAAGCACATTGCCGGCATCGAAGGTATTAAGCCATTATTTATGGCTAATCATGATGGCTTGGATTTAGCCTGGCAGCAAAATCCAGCAAAGCTGCTGGAATATATTGATGAACTTTTTTATATCTATGAATATCGCGCTGAATTTGAGGTGATGAAACCGGATATTCGGGAGATATTGCTCAACTGGTATTACGTGAGTCGCAGCAATCTTCGACAAATTGATGAGCTTGACAACACTCAACTGCGATTGATTAAAGAGTGTCACTATTTATTGGCACAGTATTGGAAGTTGTGCAAAAGCCAGAATGAACATGCTCAATTGCGGCGCCAGAATTTAGCCCAAACCAAGTTCACTCAAACACAGGGTTCTGCAAAATCAATCTCAAAAACTCCAGAGACAATGGGTGAGAGCCAAAGCAAGTCTGAACGAAACGAAATGGAGGAAAAATCAATGGAAACAAGCACTTAGATTTTTAGCAATTGCCTCTATTTTTCGCTCTTTAACAATTGAAGTATTTATTTAAGACCTCGCCACCAAATTGGGGTCTCGAGGTGAATGCATTGCTGGATTTTTAGTAAAAACTAGGCGGTATATTCATCAACTTCTTTTTGACAGTACTCTTAAGACGTTAATTACCCATCCCCCGGCCCAATCTTGGGTTTGGGCATCAATCTTGATTGGGGAAAATCCTGTATTAGTCAGCAGAGCAAGCAAAGACTTGACATTGAACTTATTGATGTGTTCATCAATCCCCTCTAAACCGAGGCACTTTTCTAAATTGGATGGTTGATTGATGGGGGTGGCAAACTCATAAGGAACCTCGAGATACAAATAAGTTTCTTTTTTGCAGATCCCTCTAATATCCTGCAATAATGCTTGAGGCTCAGAAATATGTTCTAAGACGTGAGTGTTAGTGATCATGTCAAAGGTTGGGAGATTTAGAATATCTTCGAGGCTACTAATTTGCCTAACATACTTTGGTGTAGATTCATTACCAACATCATATGAGAATATTTCATATTCATGCTCAGGTATATTTGAACCGTTGCCACCAAAATCTAGAATTCTTGGACGTTTAGTAAATTGGAGATTTAAGTTGGCAATAAAATCTTTAAAATAATTTTTTCGATTCTCGTGCAATATTTGTGAATTAGCTAATCCCCCCCCCATTAATCTAATATTGGGTTGAAATATTTCACGATTGTCTATCCTCTTGCCTTGGTAGTCTGAGTAAATTTTATTCATCTCACCAGAATCGTATCTCCCGCTGAAATATACAAAGTCACACTCATCGCATCTATAAACAGGCGCATTAAGTGCAAGTGGACTATCAGTAATATCGGTTCTCCATCCGTAAAGGTGATACAGCATCCATTTTGATATGGGCGCAACTTTAAATTCATCATTTTTAGAATTGCAAACGGGGCAAATGTTAGTAAATTGCATATTTTATTAATGGATCAATAATATTGAGGGATAAATTCCTATGTTCAGAAGAGTCGTTGCTGCTTGAGTCAGGGCTTCCATCTAACCCCTGCCCCTGATTCAGGTGAGCCGATAAATTCAATACCGGCGTTTTCTAGAGTTCTTTGAACTGCGTCCAGAGTTTTGACTTGACCTGAGGGAACTCCTTTTGAAGATTCCACTCTAACTACAGTGGTGTAAGCAACCCCTGATAGCTGAGCCAGCTCAGTAACTGTCATTCCGATGAGGGCTCTTGCAGCCTTTATCTGACCACTTGTAATCACTATAAATTATAACTATAATAGTATATATTGTTCTATATAAAGAATAATATGTTTGATTGAAAGGATAAAAAATGCTTAATAATCAAGATTTTACAGTGGAAAGATCAAAATACCTAGGTGGATCGGATATCGGCGCCATTCTCGGATTATCAAAATATCGCACTGCACTTGAGGTGTGGATGGAAAAAACTGGCAAGAGTCAAAAAACGCATAGTTCTTTGCCTTTGCGCTTTGGAAGCTTTGCTGAATCATTTGTCGCTAATGAGTACAGCCAAATAACAGGTTCAACTTTAGTGGATTGGCCACACATCCTGATTCATCCATCCCATTCTTTCCTTGCAGGACATATTGATCGATTTGTCATGCCAAATCACTTTGCTCAAGATGGGGATAGTCTTTTTGATAGTGAGGGCCGTTGTGTTGCAACCCATATTTTGGAGTGTAAAACCGCCAACCCATTTGCGCAGTCAGATTGGGGTGAGGCCGGAACAGATCAGATTCTGATGAGCTATTTAGTTCAATGCCTTTGGTATTTAATGCTTACGGGATTGGAGAGGGCGGATTTAGCAGTTCTTTTTGGCAATAGTGATTTTCGGATTTATACGATCGAGCGGGATTTAGCTCTCGAAGAAGCTTTGTTAGAAAAAGCGATCGATTTTTGGGAGTCTTATGTCAAAACTGATGTGCAACCACCGGCTCAAAATGAAATAGATTTGAAAATGCTTTTTGCAAAGAGCGCTCAAGGTAAGGTCATTGAGGCAAAAAAGAGCACGGTTGATCTTTTGGCCACCTTACCCAAACTGCAGGATCAGTTAAATGACTGCGAGGCACGCATTAGTCGGATTAAACAGGCCGTCATGGCAGAAATGCAAGATGCTGAGCAACTTACCTTTGATGGTCAAACCCTTGCCACTTGGAAAGCCCCAAAACCTACATATCGCTTGGATGTTAAAAAGTTGGAACAAGCGCATCCTCAATTAACTGCCCAATACCAAATTCCTGTTGCCAACGGTCGTCGTTTGGTATTTAAGCGCTTAGAGCAAGTCTGCTTGGATACTATCAATTCCGACCAAAAGGTTGGTGGACTATGAGTGCTAGTACCCAACAGTTAGATAACCCAATTGGCCATAAGGTATTTAATGGAAGCGATCAGCAGTGTCCATGGTCAGCCAAGAGCAGGCTTGAGGTTTTAATGAAGGAAGCTGCAACACTCTTAAATCTTGAGCAATTTGATTTGCACACGTGGATGGCTAATTTCCCTCTAGCCCCAGAGCAAGCGAAGTTGTCCGTATTGCGATTAATGATTCGATATCAGCTAGATCCCCTTTGTGATGAAGTGACTTTAATGTGCGTACAAAATCAATATTGGAGGGCATTAATTACGATCGATGGGTGGAGCAAATTAATTAATAATCATTCTGCCTTTATGGGCATTCAATTTCATGAATGCGTTCGAGGAGAAAATCAGCCTCCAGAATGGATGGAGTGCACGATTTATCGAAATGACCGCCAACATCCGATTGTGGTGCGGGAATACTATTTAGAAGTGGCTACCGAACATCCTACTTGGAAGGCTATGCCTCATAGAATGCTGCGTTATCGGGTTTTGCAGCAGGCCGCTCGTTTAGCTTTTGGTATCAGTGGCGGCGCTGTTTTGGATCAGGCGCGGCATGAGCAATTGATTGATCAGGAGGACTGTAAGACGCAAAAGAGCTTGCCAAATGAACATGACATGCAACCAGGCGGGATTAAAAAATCACATTCATCATCGGATCAAACAAAAGCAAGCGTAAAGCGGATTGATCAACTAAAAGACTTTTTGGATCCAGCCAATTACTAAAAAGCCAGAATCTCTCTTTAGTAATTGAACATGGTTTGGGCAACTAAGCCTTAGCAGGGTGATTAAATGTTGCCGTATTTATTATTTTTAATCATGGTGTAACCCTTGATTAGCTCTTGCACTCCCATGGCAAGTGAGTGCTGAGGCTTAAAGCCGGTAGCTTCAATCTTGTCATTTGAGACGATGTAATTGCGCTGGTCAGGATCTTTTGCTAGAGGTGCCTCTAAATACACAAAGCTAGGAATATGTTTTTGGATTTCTTGGCACAGCTCCATTTTGGAAACGTTCGCATCAGAAAGACCAACGTTATAAATTTGTCCGCTCATGCTGTTGAGGTTGGCAATGGCATGTAAGAAAGCGCGGGTTACATCACGCACATGGATGTAGTTGCGCTTAAAGTGGCCCTCAAAAAGCACCACAAATTTATCGTTCACAGCGCGGTAGGTAAAGTCGTTAACCAAAAGATCGGTGCGCATACGCGGCGACATCCCAAACACGGTCGCTAGGCGAAAACTCACGGCATTTGGGTGCTCCATCAAAGACTTTTCTACCGACACTTTATCTTTGGCATAGCGAGAAATCGGATTTAAAGGGGAGTTCTCGTCACAGTAGTTGTTCTCATCGCCTGAGCCATAAGCGCTATTGGTCGTTGGCATCAAAATAGTTTGATCTTGAGAGATCAGTTTGAGCATCATCAAAATCGCATCATGATTGATGGTGGTCGCGCCAATTGGATCTTTGTTGCATAGTGGCGCTCCTACATAGGCGGCCAAAGGAATGATAATGTCGGCCTGTTTAATGAGCGGAGCCATCACGGTCTCTAAGCGCACATCTCCATTGACGATGTGAAATTTGGGATTGGCGCACAGTTGATTTAAGCTCGCTTGCCCGTACATAAAGTTATCCACCACTGTGACCTCATGGCCCAGTGCTAAAAGCTCGGGAACTAAAATTGAGCCAATATAGCCTGCGCCGCCGGTAACTAAAATGTGGTGTGTCATAGCTTGCCTGTATTGTGAAAAGTAAAAAGGTAAAGTGGGATTAAAAAACAATCATCGCATTAAAAAGCAAATTGTTGCACGCGCTCAAAATCTGCGGGAATGCCAATATCAATAAAGGGAGTATCGCTTTGCTCAACGCGGTGGGCAAAGAGCGCCTGACCTTGCTTAAGTAAGCTCGGTAAAGTGTCATTTTCCCATGATTGAGTGGCAATGGGTGGGCGGTTTAATTGTTGCAATAAAGACTGCTCAATGAGGTAGGCCCCACCGTTGACTAGGCACTGGCCCCCTTGGGATTTGACATTGAGAGCCGTAATGCGATCGTTTGCATCGATGCTCATACCCATATAGCGCTGCACATCTAAAGAGCTAAAGGTCGATAGGCTAATGGTCGCCTGTTTTTGAGCATGAAAGGTCGTCAGTGTTGGCACATCAATAGCAAAAAACGTGTCTCCATTCAGAGCAAGGCAAGTGCTCGTGTTTGGGCTTAGCAAGGTGCTTGCTTGCAAGATGCCACCTCCAGTGCCCAGTGGCACAGTTTCCACAGAGTAATCAATGGCGCAGCCTTGCCAGGTGCAGCCAAAATGATCTTCGATGATATGGGCTAAGTGTCCGACAGACAAAATAAAGCGCTCAATGCCCTGGCCCTGGTAATAGGTAAGTAACCACTCTAAAAACGGTTTGCCGCGAACCGGTGCCATGGGTTTAGGAACATCGCTCACGACGCTGCGTAAGCGCGTGCCCAGGCCGCCAGCCAGAACAATTGCCTCGGTGACGATGGAGCCTTGGGAATGAGAATTACCCGCCATCATGGTGATTGTGTGAGCATTTTGGCCATAAAGAGGGTGGGGCAACTGAGCAATTTGGCTTGACTGCTCGCATCCAGAACGCTCGCTGGTTTTGTGGATTGCGCGCTAATAAAGCGCATTTTTTGCAGCAATGCTTGGGGATCCCAGGCATGGGGTGTGCATGAAAACTCAAAAAATGCTTCCCCGTAGGTTTGGCGGATAAAAGGTAGGGGGGACCCCAGGATATAGCGCTCTAGAGCTAAAGCTTCAGTCACCACTGCAGAGTCTTGCACTTGATAGCTAGCTGGATCGTAGTAGGCAAAAATGCATTTGGTGGAAAACACGTGCTCATAAAACTGATCCTCTGGTACGGCATCAGGAATGACGGTGACATGAGGCAGGGCGGCTAACAGGTTTGCATCAAAGGTGTAGTTCTTACTATGAATTAAGGTTTTGGGGGTGTAGCCTTGCTGCGCGCCGATGATTAAGGCATTGATGATGTGCTCAAAGCCTTTGACTTTGGCTGCTTGCCCCAAGTAGGCAAATTCATACAAAGGGGGATATTGACGCGCTTTTTCAAAGGGCAATACGTGCGGTGGCCCGCCGATAAATTGATTGGCAAAACCGGCGTTGGTAAGCCAACGTGAGTAGGGCAAAGAAGAGGTAACGAGCTGCACATTGGGATAGGCGCGCAGACTTGTCAGGCAGGCAAAGTAGTCTGCTTCATGCTGGTGGGGATAAAACAGTAGGCGCACAATGACGCGCTGGGTCAAGCGCCTTTTTTGGATGAGCATGCCAACTGCGCAAATTTCATCATAGTTGGCATTGGGCAATAAGAGCACATCGGTGGAATCCAGAGCCGGTAGCGCTGCATCGAGTTCAGCGCAAAACATTTGCGCATAGTCATCAATTTGCTTAAAGGGGTCGATGCGATAGAGGGCTTTTTCAAAGCAGGGAGTCGACAGTGCGCTAATTTGGGGAACAGCTGCCGCTCGAGTGCTACTCAGTACGGTTGCTTGATACCCTAATTGCTTGGCGCCGTGTGTCAGACCAATGGCTTGGTTATAGTGGTGGCCACTGAGTTTATCTAGGCCATTATCGGCAATATAAATACGGTACATAGCGGTGCTTATTAGAGTGCCTAGTAAAGTGCTCAGTAAAGTGCTTAATAAACGTTAGCGCACAAGTCAATGAGCTGGCGAGTTTGGTTGGCCCAAGTAAATTGTCCAATGAACTTGCGACCTTGCTCGCCAACTTGTTTTGCTAAGTCGCGGTTTAGATAAGCGTATTCCAATCGATTGAGAATTTCATCGATGCTAGATTGCCCCCAGTCTTGGTGGGTGGAGTTGGTGTAGCGAGTTTGTTGCTCTAACGCAAAACAATTGTCTTTGCCAATCAGATCTAGATGACCCGTATTGGCTGAAAGAATCACGGGCACGCCAGAAGCCATCACCTCCATAGCAACTAAATTGGTACCCCCTTCTGCACGATTGGGAAAGAGCCCCACATCGGCCTGGGCATAAACTTGCGGCATTTGATTATTAGGCGTTAAACCTTGGTGCAAAAAAGCGCTCTGGGGTAAACCGGAGCGTGAACACCACTCTGCAATATCGGCTTGATTATTGGCAATATTAGGCACTCCAAAGCCAAATGGGGAGCTTGCAAGATCTTGGGTGATTGCAGGCCAAGGGTTGTGCCATGCGGTCAGCAGAACGCTATCAGGGTATTGTTGATAAAAGCGTTTAAAGGCTTCTAAGACCAAATCTTGTCCCTTGCGAAATTCCAGTTTGCCACCGCTAAAAATGACAAAACGCTTAGGGTTGCGTTTTGGCTTAGCTTGGGCAAATCGCTCTAGATCAACGCCTTGCATGACGTAGGCCACTTTTTTGATGCCGGCATTGGCGAGGATTTCTGCATTCCAGCGTGAGCCTGTAATGACCAGATCGAGTTCTTGTGCACGCGCTAAGCCACGCGCTGAAAAATGGGTCGTTTCAAAAAAGATAAAACCAATATTGCGTTTACCCCAATGGTGTTCATTGGTATATGCAAAGTCATTGCCAAAAGAGTGAACGACAGTAGTATCGGGGTGCCAATTTTTTTGCGGATTTTGCTCGAAGCTTTGGCGATTTGACTCCCACTCAGCCAATGCTGGACGCAAAGAGGGGTATTTGTTGGCATCGATATTGGTGGGATGCAAGATCTTAATTGATTGGGAGGGATTTTGCGTGCAGGTGAGTGCTAAGTTCAGTCCAAACACGCCCCAGCCGTGGTATTCAGAAAGTTGCCAAGCGATGCCAAGGCGTCCGAGGGGGTAATTTTTAGCAAGTAGCACAATAAATAGTAGGAGTGATGTGGGTTGCGACCAAGGCTTGGGCCAAAGGCCCCCAGAATCGGCTAGGGTATGATTATATGTCCTCTAGCCTTGATAGGACCAACTGCGCCGCCCTATTGGAAAGTTAATTTGCCAAGACGATGGCCTCTCGTAAACCCCTATGGAGCACCAGTTTTTGTGATGAATAAGCATTTTTTGGAATCAATTCGGGTAGCTCAGCAATTTGCTGATGATCCTCTTGCTATGGATTTGGTGCAAAAGGCCGTTGATGCGATCGTTGGGGCCTACCAAAATCAGGGCAAAGTTCTGGTTTTTGGCAATGGGGGCAGCGCAGCTGATGCCCAGCACTTTGCTGGCGAGTTGGTAAGCCGTTTTTATTTTGACCGCCCTGGTTTATCCGCTTTTGCCTTAACGACCGATACTTCAGTGCTCACTGCCATTGGTAATGATTATGGTTACGAAAAGGTCTTTTCGCGCCAAGTAGAAGCGAGCGCCAAAAAAGGGGATATCGTCATTGGCATCTCAACTAGTGGCAATTCACCGAATGTTCTGAAGGGTTTGCAAGCGGCTAAAGAAATCGGCGCCATCACTATTGGGCTCACTGGCCAACAGGGTGGTGCAATGAGGGCGCTTTGCGATATTTGTATTTGCGCGCCATCAACTTCGACTCCAAGGATTCAGGAATGCCATTTAGTCATTGAGCATACGATCTGCGCCTTGGTAGAAGCGCGCTTATTTACCCCTAATGTCTAAAAATCCCTATCAAGACCTCTCTGCTGAGCATTATTGGCGCTCTGGGGTGACTGAGCACGCCGCAAGTGCGCAAGGTTACCCCCACTTATGGAAGGCCAAGTTTCCCATTACCCCAGCGAGTAAGACCATTACAGTGGGTTCGTGCTTTGCCCAGCACATTAGTAAATGGATCAAAGGCAACGGCTTTACCTGGCTCGATTCTGAGCCGGGCCCCCGCGATCGGGCCATTGTTGATAATGAGCGTGATGGGTATGGCGTCTTCTCCTTTAGGGTGGGCAATATTTATAGTCCAGCTCTATTAAAGCAGTGGGTATTTCAGGCTTTGGGCAAAATATCGGCCCTAAAAGAAGTATTTTTTGAAGAGGGACGGTATTACGACCCTTTTAGACCCTTAATTCCGGCTAATGGTTATGCGAGCGAGTCGCAATTAGAGGCTGCAAGGACAAATACCTTGCAAGCCATTGCAGCATCACTGGATGAGGCAGATCTATTCATTTTTACCTTGGGTTTGACTGAGGCCTGGGAAAACGCTCAAGGTTATGTTTATCCGGTTTGTCCAGGGACGCTGAAGGGCGTATATGACCCTCAGCAGCACCGCTTTGTCAATTATGCTTATCACCAGATCTTGCAAGATCTCAAAGACACTTTTGCTGCGATTCGGGCTATCAATCCCAAGATCCGTTTTTTGTTAACGGTATCACCAGTACCATTAACGGCTACTGCGACAAGCCATCATGTACTGGTATCTACCTCTTACTCTAAGTCAGTATTGCGAGCGGTTGCAGGAGATTTGGCAGAGCAGTTTTCGGACGTAGACTACTTCCCCTCTTACGAACTGATTGCCCAGTTTCCAGAAAAAGGGCGGTTTTATGAGGAGAATTTGCGCTCAGTCAAACCTGAGGGTGTGCAGTTTGTCATGCGCCATTTTGAGCATGGCATTGGAGTGGGCAAGCCAGCTATTTTGGCTGCCGATAACCTTCCTGCAACAACGTCACAGTCTTTGACCCCCAAGAAACGCGCTCCTCAGACCGTTGAGGAATACTGTGAGGATCTCTTGCTAGAGGATTGGAATGAGGCGCGCCCCACGCGATCAGAGCAGCGTGATGTGCAAGTGTTTTTATTGGGTGATAGTCACTTAGATGCTACTGGCGCTGCCTTGGCCGATTTGGGTGTGGCTAATGAAGGCGGCATGATCATGCGAGGCCATACTTGGGCTGCTGGTGGATTTGCTCTCGATGATGAGGAAATTTTTGTTCCACTTGATGGTCCTGCTGCACGAGAGCGCTGGCGGATTACCGCGCGAGCCATTCGTGATTCATCCCATCAGAAAAAATTTCTCATTACCAATGCTGGTATTCAGACTAACAGCAATATCCCAAAGCTGATCTCTTGGGCGCAGTCGCAAAACCTTGTTTCACTGACTGCTCAAGACATTGCTAACTACTTTTGCAGCGCTAATGCCAAGCATATCGAATTGATTAAGGCGGCCCAAGCTCATGGCTTAACTTGTTTAGTAATTACCGATCCTCCTACTCAGACTCTAAATCCTGGATTTGTACCTTGGATACCATTGCTTGCTCAATATGAATTAGTGGCTTGTCAAATCTTCGAGCAACTTGGTTGTCACACCGTTAATGTGAGAACGCATTTTGTAGAAGGAATTCCGCAGAGTTATTTTTCTTCCCAAAAATTAGGCGATGGACCAGACTGGGTTCATGGCTCTTCTGAGTACTATGCAGCAGCCGCTAAATTACTCGCTTTGCGTCTTGCCCAATTAAGTGCCGAACAAGAACAAACCCCTAGCTTGAAAAAATGATATGGCAACAATAGAAGTTGACTGCGTAGTTATCGGTGCTGGGGTGGTTGGACTTGCTATAGCGAGAGAGCTGGCGCTTGCAGGTCGGGAGGTTTTTTTGATTGAGCAGCACAGTACCATAGGGCAGGAGACAAGTTCGCGCAATTCTGAAGTTATTCATGCTGGTATTTATTATCCCCAGGGTTCACTCAAGGCATTTCATTGTGTTCGCGGTCGAGATTTACTTTATGAATATTGCGCCGCCCATGAGATTGCCCATCGTCAAATTGGCAAGGTGATTGTTGCCGTCACTTCGGAGGAGACTGCAGTTCTAGAGAGATACCTTCAGGGTGCTCGCGCCAACGGAGCTGGTGAGCTAGAGCGCTTAAGCGTTAGCGAGCTTCGGGCACTCGAGCCTAATGTAACAGGAGTAATGGGCTTACTTTCTTCGAAAACCGGCATTATTGATAGTCATGGTTTTATGGAGAGCTTGTTGTCTGATTTTGAGTTGGCTAATGGAGTGTTTGTAAGGCAGACTCAGGTCATTCAAGGTCGGATTCAGGACAATGGGATCCAATTGCGAATACGAGACCAAGAAGATTCTGAGGTACGTGCTCGCTGGGTCATTAATTGCGCCGGCCTTCATGCCAGCCAGCTCGCTCTGAAGATTTGCGGCGTGCCTCAAGAGTTGATTCCTAGAACCCAATACGCCATTGGCCACTACTATTCTTTACGTGGCCCATCCCCTTTTGGTAGGTTGGTTTATCCGATTGCACCAAAAGGAGGCCTGGGGATTCATGTCACACTTGATCTGGCTGGCAGGTGTCGATTTGGTCCAGATATCAGATGGATTGATCGCCTAGATTATCGATTTGATGACTCACGAAAGAGCGATTTCGTGCAAGCTATTGCACATTACTTCCCAGCTATTCAAGAGGCAGACTTAGAGCCGGGTTATACCGGGATTCGTCCCAAGATTGGGGGGCCGCAAAATCCGAATGCTGACTTTTGTATTCAAACTTCACAAGAGCATTCAGTTAAGGGATTAGTCAATTTGCTCGGAATTGAGTCACCCGGTTTAACTGCCTCACTTTCATTGGCTCAGTCGATAAAGAAGATAGTGAGTAGTCACTAATTCCTCTTTTTCAAAGAAAAACTCCCTAATTTTTATTTCATATAGGAAGTGGTCTATAATTCCTATATGAATTCTGTTATTCACATTTCATTGGACGTTAATCAAGACCTATGCAGTCGGCTTGACCGCTTGCGACTCGAATTTGCAAAAGCTTGCAATTACATTGCGCCCATTGCGAAATCTAACCACTGCTGGAATAGGGTGGCTTTGCACCATCTGACTTATCACCATTTGCGCCAAGTCTTTCCCGATCTTGGATCTCAGATGGCATGTAATGCAATCTATTCCGTCTGTCGAAGCTACCGTCTTTTGCTCGGTCACCCCCAGGGACCATTTTATGGTCAGAAAATTGCCGAGGGTCATCTGCCACAAATTTTCTTTTTAGATCACTCCCCTGTTTTTTTTGATCGTCATACCTTGAGTTTGCAAAGCAACGTGCTGTCGATGTTTACTCTTGAAGGACGGCTACGTTTTGGAATTGGCTTAAACGATGTAGACGAAAAACGATTTCGTACCGAAAAACTTCGCGAGGTTCAGCTACTTGCTTCAGGAGCGCGCTATTCGATGATGCTCTTTTTTGATTCCAATTCAACTCCTCAGGATGCAAACCAAGAGATTGATCCTTGGCCAGACTATATGGTGCTCAAGGACCAACCGTTTAAAAATGGTGTTGAAAACCATGACGCACAAAACACACCAACTTCATTGATACGGGCAAGTTAAATATGGCTTGGTTACCTCAAAATATGGAGTTGCGGATTTTATTTAAACAGATCTCACCATCTGTTAAGCATTCATTTTATATAACTTTCGCTATTACGATTATTAGTCTGGGCTCAGTTGTATACATGCTCCAAGTTTACGATCGTGTTGTTGCAACTCGTAGTATGAGCACCTTATTATCGCTAACTATTGCCGTAACCTTTGCATATGCTGTTGCCGAACTTTTGGAGATGGTGCGCAAAAAATTGCTGCAACGTTCTACTTTGTTGCTTGAGACCGATTTATCTGAACGCGTCTTTAGAGCGATTCATCGTGGTACTTTGATGAACGCACAAGGCATTCATGTGCAGCAAATGAAGGATCTGGGTATGCTGCGCGATTTTTTACACTCACCTGGCTTTATGGGCTTACTCGAGTTACCTACGGCACTATTTTTTTTGTTGGTGATTTTTATTATTAACCCTCAGATGGGTTACTTCTCTATCTTAGGATTGTTGGTGCAAGGGGGCATTACTTTTATCAATGCAACTAGAGTCGATCCGGCTCTGCGTAAGGCTCAGAACTCAGCGATTGAAGCAATGTACTACTGTTTTGAGATTATGCGTAATTCGCAAGTGATGCACGCACTGGGGATGTCGCGCAATATGGAGAACCTTTGGTTGGCCCGCCAAAAACGCATGATGGCTGAGCAAGCTAAAGCATCTGATACAGGAGCATTTGTCATGAGCACGTCTAAGTTTGTTGGGATGACTCAAGGCTCTTTGATGTTAGGTTTGGGATGTTTATTGTCGATTTACGGTTTGATGGCGGGCGGCGGGGGAATGCTCATTGTAGCCTCGATTATTGGTGGAAAAGCGTTGCAGCCGATCATGCAGTTACTAAGCTCCTGGCGCTCATTGACTGAAGCTCGGATGGCCCTTGATCGCCTAGAGTCATTATTGGGCCGCATTCCACAAGATTTTGTTGGTGTAGCCTTGCCGCCACCACAAGGTAATTTGACTGTAGAACATTTAGTGGTAGCTGCCCCTGGTCAACCCTTTAATATTCTTCGGGGAATGACTTTTTCTTTAGCAAAAGGCAACATCCTAGCTGTTATGGGGCCTAATGCTGCTGGCAAGTCCACCCTGACTCGTGCACTTTTAGGGATCTGGCCTTCATCGGGCGGTAAGGTGCGTTTAGATGGTGCCGATATCTTTCAGTGGAATAAAGATCGCTTGGGTCAATATATTGGCTACCTTCCACAAGACGTTGATCTATTTGATGGCACGGTAGCCGACAATATCTCACGTTTTGCGAAGGAGCCTGACCTTGTACAAATTGAAGAGATCTGTAAGCTGATTAATATCCATGATGTGATTGCAGCGCTTCCAAATGGGTATTTAACCGATGTCGGTGATGAAGGCGTAACTTTTTCTGGTGGTCAGCGTCAGCGTATTGGATTAGCCAGAGCCCTCTATGGTTATCCCAACTACATCATCATGGATGAGCCAAACTCCAACTTAGATCAAGAAAATGAGCAGTTTCTCATTAACGCAATCCGGCATATGAAAGCGCGTGGTGCTACCCAAATTTTAGTGACTCACCGCCAAAGCTTGGTGAACGAGGCCGACTTTCTAATGGTAGTGCAAGCCGGCACGATTGCGCGTTTTGGAACTAGAGATGAAGTTTTGGCAGCTCTGCGTCCACCGACAGCAGGAGATGCTCAAGAAGCTCCCCAAGTGATTACAGGGACGTAATCCCAGGGTATTTGAATATGATCAAACTTTCTTTATCAAAACTCACCAATCCTGCCTGGCTCAAAGAAGAGCTTGGGCAGGTCATTATTTTATTTCGTAAAGAATTGATCGTGATTGGTTTACTCAGCCTAGTCTCCAATGTGCTGATGCTCGCCCCGACGTTTTATATGCTGCAGGTGTATGACCGGGTGATGGTCAGTCAAAATGAAGTCACTCTCATGACTTTATCTGCCGTGATTGTCTTTTTGTTTGCAGTAATGGCTGCTTCAGAATGGCTTCGTTCGCGTATTTTGGTTCGAGTAGGGGTGCGTTTTGATGATCTGCTCAATCGCCGAGTATTTCAGGCGACTTACCAAGAGCGGCTTAAAGCATCCTCGATTAACGCCCTTGAGACGCTTACGGATCTCAATGGAATTCGGACCTTTATGACAGGTAACGGTGTGATTGCGTTTTTTGATATTCCGTGGAGTCCAATTTATATCTGGGTCTGTTTTTTATTGCACCCCGTTCTCGGATGGACTGCGTTGATTTTTGGTGCGATGCTGCTTGTAATGACATTCTTAAGCCAGCACTTTATGGAAGACAACGTCGAAGTTGCGATGATCGAGAAAGTCAAAGAGCATGGCATCATGGTGGCTAAAATGAAAAACCCGGAGCTAGTGGAGTCGATGGGTATGATTGGGCCACTGTTTCGTCAGTGGATGAAGCGCCACTCCAAGATTGTTCATCTCTCTGACGACTCATCCAATACCACTGCATACCTTGCTGCGGTGAATAAATTTGTCCGCCAAGTCCAAGGCTCTTTGGTGCTAGCCATCGGCGCTTGGCTAGTTGCTACTGATGAGTTACGCCCTAGCGCTATGATTGCAGCCAATTTACTTGTGATGCGTGGGGTTGGCCCAATAGACTTAATTGTTAGCGCCTGGGATCAGTGGGTAATTGCAAAAACCTCCTTTAGACGCCTGTCGACTTTACTCAATAATAATCCAGTAAGAGTAACGCAAGATTTTCCGTTGCCTCCGGTAGGTCGGATGGTTTGTGAAAACCTATTTGCTTATGCTGATGCGCATGAGGGACCTATTCTCAAAGGACTCAATTTGCAATTGATTCCAGGGGCGGTAACCGCAATCTTAGGTCCATCTGGTTCAGGCAAGTCCACCTTATCGCGCTGTCTTTTAGGAATCTGGCCACAAATCGAGGGTCGCGTGACTTTAGATGGAAACGATATTTTGGACTACGACCGGGAAAAGTTAGGTCCTTACATGGGTTATTTGCCACAAGATATTGAGCTATTTGCGGGTAATGTGGCTGATAACGTTGCTCGCTTTGGAGAAATTGACATGAATGCGGTAGTGGAAGCTACCGAGTTAGTGGGTCTACATCATGCCATTTTGGCTTTGCCATTTGGTTATGACACACCGATTAGTTATGCCAAAGGTTTCTTATCTGGTGGTCAACGTCAGCGCTTAGGTTTGGCTCGGGCAATGTACAAAAGTCCACGCGTGATTTTGCTCGATGAGCCCAATTCAAATTTAGATCATGAGGGTGAGCAGTTTTTATTTCGCGCCATCAATACTTTGAAAGCCAAAGGTAGCACGATCTTAATAGTTGCGCATACCCCAAGCGTTCTGGCGGTAGTCGATTACATTGTGGGACTCAAAGATGGTCAGATTGAGGCATATGGTCCCAAGGAAGCAGTTCTGGGCTGGTCTACTCCTGCAACACCGGCACCCGAGGTGCCAGCAATAACCAATTAAATAGGTATTAACATGAGCATCAAAATAAACATTCAAAAGATGATGAAAACACTCTGGGGCCAATTGTTTGGCGGTAAGCATAGTCCAGTGGTATCCGAAGAAACCATTCAGTCAGGCGATGAGCATATTGTTTTATCAACTGATACGGGTCCAGCTATTCGCGCCGCCTTTTGGATTGTCGGCGTGGCTTTTGGTAGCTTTGTGCTGTGGGCTTGCTTGGCACCTCTTGACGAAGGCGCGACTAGCCAAGGCACTGTGATGGTGGAGTTGCATCGTCGACCCATTCAACACATGAGCGGCGGGATTGCTGAAGAGGTCTTGGTTAAAGAGGGTGATTCGGTAAAAGAGGGCGAGACTTTAGTGCGCCTCGTGCAGACTAATGCACGTTCACAGTTACAGATTTATCAAGAGCAAATTGCCCAGTTCACACGTCAAATTAATGCCACAAAACCGATGGTCGATCAGGGTTATTTCCCACTGATGAATTATCAAGAATATGTCCGTCAGCGGGATGAGGCTCAGCTCAAAGCCAGGGTGGCTCAAGAAGAGTTAGATCGCACTGAGATTCGATCACCAGTGGAAGGCCGTGTCTTAAATCTAGCGATCGCCAAAGGGGGTGTGGTTCGTCCTGGCGAGAAGATCATGGAGATTGTTCCCAGCGAAGAGACTCTAGTAGTAGAAGCCAAGATTCCTCCTCAATTGATTGATAAGGTTCATCCAGGTTTAGTGGCGCAGGTTCGTTTTTCAGCCCTCAATCAACGGACCACGCCTGTGGTTTATGGCGAGGTCGAAGCAGTCTCAGCAGATAAGATTCCAGTGACAGATGCAATGACGATGCGTCAGGTCAATGGTGATGGTTACTACACCGCGAAGGTCAAATTGTTAGCTGGTGAGTATGAAAAACTGGGTGGTCAACAGATCTATCCTGGGATGCCTGCTGATGTCATTATTAAGACTGGTCGACGTAATTTCATGAGTTATTTGCTCAAGCCGTTTACCGATCGCGCTGCTCTTTCATTGCAGGAGCGTTGATGCAAAAGCAATTAATCGCCATAGCATGTGCATTGCTTCTAACTAGCGGCTCTGCAAATGCCTTGAGTTTAAAAGACGCGCTGGCTAGTGCTGAGGAAATTGATCCAACGGTACAAGGTCAAATCGCTAATGGCGCTGCAAGTCAGGCGGGTATTACGATTGCTCGCTCTAAGTTATTGCCTTCCGTTCAGGGCGTGGGTAGCTATGGTCGCACCAATCAAACGGCAACCCAGCAAGACGTCTATGGCAACTTATATGGGCAAAAATTTATTACTAGTACACCCAATTCTCAAGTCTATTTAAAGCAGGCCATCTTTCATCCTGCTGAGTGGGCTGGCTTGGGTGCTAGTGAGTTGCAAAACGAATATGCGCTGATGAAATTAGCAGGCTCATACAGCGATCTTTGGTTAAGGGTGTCGAGCGCCTGGTTTGATTTGGTATCAGCCCAAGAGATCTTGGATATTCAAACGCAAGCAGAAAATTCAATGACTCAAGTTGCGCTACAGGCTCAAAAAGCCTATGAGGCCGGAGTGGGTACAAAAGATGTAGCGCTAGAGGCAAAGGCGCAGTTAGCGTTTACTCATAGTAATGCCGTTGAAGCTAAGTTGACACTAGCTGCGCGGCAAAAGTCCTTTGCAGTACTCACTGGAATTGGCCTGCCTGATATCGAAAAGGCGCATTTAAGATTTACCAACAAGTATCGACCGCTTGGGGGAAACTCAAAATTATTTTTTGAGAAAGTAGAAAGTACTGCTCCAGAAATATTAGCCAGCAAATTAACGGAGGACGTGCGTCAGATGCAGCTCAAGCAAGCTCGCGCCGGTAGCTCCCCAACCGTAGATTTGTATGGCTCCTATCAGCAGACGCAAAACGCCAACATTAATCAGATCGGTTTAGGAGTGGTTTCCTCGTCAGTTGCAGTGCAAATTATGGTTCCTTTTTACTCTGGAGGCCTTTACGTGGGGCAAGAGCGGCAAGCGGCAGCATACCTTGATTCTGCTCAGGCAGATACCAAGGCCACCCAGCTTAAACTCAATACAGGCGTTCAGACATTTTGGGCAACTCAAGAAGCGCAGATTGATCGTGCCAAGTCAGTCCAAGAGATGGTCTCTTCGGGTCAAGAGGTGGTCAATGCCTATCGCATGGGCGTGACTGCGGGCATTAAGAGTTGGTCTGATGTTGCCAATGCTGAGGTGACCTTGACTAAAAGAAGGGTCGATCAGGTTAACGCTATTGCGCAGTTACTCAAAGCCCAGGCGCAACTACTTTCTTATTTGCCGGTCAACGATGAGAGCTGGCAGACTTGGTTAAATGGCCTGTCATTTGATGTCAAACCCTTGGCAAGTAAATAATGCAGTGTGCAGAGATGATCATCTTGATAAATGGGCGATCAAAATGAGCGTTAAACAATTTAGTGCAAACTATTTGACACTCGAAGATCGAATTCAATTGAGCTTAAATACTACTAATGGCGAGCTCTACGGTTTTTTGCTCACCCGAGCCCAAACTCAAGCTTTTCTGCGCCAGTGTGACAATGTCATTGAAGAGGGACTAAAAGCCAATCATGATGAGCGTTCTTCAAAACTGATTCAAGAGTTTCATAAGGATAAAATTAAAAAAGAAATCAATTTTGAAGAATCCTTTGAGGGTGGCGATAAGGCGCCTTTAGGAAAAGAGTCGATTTTGGTGGCTGGAACTCAAGTCGCTATGCAATCTGAAATGGCAGCAATTTCACTGCTATTGGTGAGTGATCAGCAAGTGAGTTTTAGTTTGGCATTAGGAGAATTGCAGGCGGTGATTGTGTTAATCGAAAAATTAGCAGTACTGGCCAATTGGCGGATAACGGAGATCGAAGAAATTACGCTTGAGAGCACCGGTGCTTTGGACTATAAAACACCTTCGCATCTGCATTAATCAATGAAGAGATTATTTATTTTGACTACCAAGGAAAACCAATCTATGAACCACAAAACCAACTTTCTCAGGATCACTGCAGCTTTGGGTCTAGGTTTATTAGTCGGCTGTACTACCTATCATTACGAGCCGGTAAACGATACAGCGAAGTTTTATGAGGATAAGCTTGGCTGTGAGACTAAATATTCCCCAGGCTATGACATGTTTGGTAATCGAAGTTATGGTGATATTTATTCAGCTGGACCGGCGCGCGATTGCATGCTGGCAAAGGGCTATAAAACCTTACCGTAAATTGCGATTAGTTTGCGAAATGTTTTGGCAAGCGCAATCGAAAAGATTGTCTGGGCAGTGTGATCACGATCGAGAGCGGCAAATTTTGCTGCGGGCGCAAGCATTACTAGATGCCATTGACCAAGGAGGCATTCCCACCAGTCCTATTTTGATTAATCGCATTGCACGGAATTTAGGTTTAGAGGTTGCATTAAGCGCCCCAATACCAGAAACGATCTTGCGTATCAGAACCACATTGATGCAGCACTCTTTGCCGCATGCTGTGAAGAAACCATGGTGGAAATTTTTTTAGATTTTTCTTTACGGCACCACACTTAAAAATAGATACTCGAAAAAAATCATTAAGTGCACCGCACCTTGAAGGGCGGTGGTCTTCCCCAGGCTCAGGGTTAATCCACCGACAAACAGACTTAAGTACAAAAGGACGATGTTCAGATCGCTAATACCCAAACTTAAGGGTAAGTGAAACCACAGTGCTACTGCTGCTACTGCCGGAATCGTGAGGCCAATCGTGGCCAGTGCCGAACCTAAAGCCAAGTTCAAACTACTTTGTAAGCGATTGGCTTTAGCTGCGCGCAGCGCGGCAAAACTCTCTGGTAGGAGTACTAGAAGTGCAATTGCAATACCAACCACCGTTTTAGGTAGGCCCGCTTGAGTGATGCCCGTCTCAATTGCTGGGCTTAGTGCTTTGGCTAAGCCAACGACTAGCACTAGGCAAGTGATGAGTAAAACTAAGCTTGCGAGGGTTTTAAGATTACTGGGTTTTTCAGCATGAATACTCTCGTCGTGTTTTTGGCTTTCGATCTTGGGTAGATAGTAGTCGCGATGAGAGACAGATTGAAAAAATAAAAAACCAGCATATAAAACAAAGCTAGCAATACCAGCAAAGGCCAGTTGGCTATTGGTAAAGTCTGGACCGGGGGTGCTACTAGTTACAATGGGCATCACCAAGGTAAAAGTGACTAAGGTTGCTAGAACTGATAAGGAAGACATTGCGCCGTCTTTACGAAAACCCATTTCATAGTGCTGGTGGCCACCAACTAGCATACAAAGCCCAATTACCCCATTGACAATAATCATCACAGTGGCAAACACGGCATCGCGGGCAATAAACTGCGCACCATCATGGCCAGCTAACATCATCGAAGCGATGAGTGAGACTTCAATAATGGTAACGGCCAAGGCCAATATTAAGGAGCCGTAAGGCTCACCTGTTTTGTGGGCAATTACTTCAGCGTAATGTACGCTAGCCAAAACAGCGCCAATTAGGGCAATACTCAATATAGCAATAAACCAAGTTTGTAAGAGTAAAAACGTCAGTAAAGCGGGCATAATATCCTTAACTGAATATGGTGTATCGGTATCTTAATCTGAGCATTCGATGCTTAACCAACAATTAATCAACCAGCGTAATTATTGCCCATGAAAGCCATCATCCTATTTGGCCACGGTGCCCGTGATGCCCGCTGGCGCGAGCCTTTTGATCGCTTGGCAAGCCTGTGGCAAGCTCAGCACCCTCAAACTCCTGTACAGCTCGCCTTTCTGGAGATGATGCAGCCCTCCCTGGCGGAAGCGATTAGTAAGCTGACTTCTCAAGGCGCTTTGGATATCACTATCGTGCCGGTCTTTTTTGGACAGGGCGGTCACCTGCGTAATGACTTCCCGGTGCTGTTGGAGGAGTGCCGTAATGCGCATCCTCAAGTGAGCTTAAGCGCGACGCCGGCTGTCGGAGAGGATCTGGCTGTCTTGCAAGCGATCATCGACTTTGGTGCTCGTACACTCTAAGCTACCCTCTGAGTTTGTCTCTAAAGCTTGTCCAATCAAGATCAAGGCTGGTGAGCTCGAATCAAACCAGTCATTCGCTTTACCTGCAGCGAGCGCCTCAAGAGTGCTTTCCCAATGGCGCTCTTTAGGGGTGGAGACCGCTTCCAGAATATGCACTGGCGTATTCCCGCGGTGATTGGAGCTAGTTTCTAGTAACTGCTGAGCAATCTTGGCAGCATCTTTACGACCCATGTAATAGACCAAGGTATCAGCGCTAGGATTGGCGATAGGCTGAAGAGTAGATTTTACGTCTTCGCTCGCTTGTGCCAATGTGACAAACGCTACACTTCGGGCAACGCCTCTGAGAGTCAAAGACTTTTGCAAACTTGCTGCTCCCGCTAGGGCTGCAGTAATGCCTGGAACAATCTCAAAGCTAATGCCAGCATCTTTTAAAGCGCTGAGCTCTTCATCGGCTCTGCCAAAAAGCATAGGGTCGCCACCTTTCAGCCTGACGATGGTTTGGTATTGATGCGCTGCATCGACTAAACGTTTATTGATGAATGCTTGAGCAGAAGATAGTTTTCCACAGCGCTTACCCACTGCGACTTTGATGGCATGAGGACACAGCGCTAACATTTCTGGGTCTACCAAAGCATCATGTAAAACGATGTCGGCTTTAGCCAAGAGCTTGGCGCCTCTGACCGTAATCAGATCAGCTGCGCCAGGACCAGCGCCAACGAGATACACCGTTCCTAGAATAGACATCTTATTGGATCTGCTCTAGTTGGCTATCTAGTTGACTGCGTCGGTCGCGCCAGCTGTTCTGTGTTGTCACTGTAAAGAGATCAAACTGCTTAAGAGCCACATCCCGGTTTTGATCGGCACGCAAGGCAAAGCTATCAAAGCCGGATCTGGCCCCTTGAATCAGTTGATCGATCAGCACATCGCCAATGGCGCGAATTTCTCCTATCCATTGAAAACGTTCACGTAAGAGCGCTGCAGTACTAAAACTTCTACCATCCCGAAAAATCGGAAAGTCTGCTCCAACGATCGGCCAAATCGATTTACCTGACTCGATCACTTCTGCATGTTTGAGAATATCGTCATCGGCCGCAAACCAAACGCCAATGGTTTTATCTTGAATGCGTTTAGCCACTGCAGAGCCAGAGTCTTTGGCCTGAGTTTGCCCATGGCTGAGCCACCAAGCAAACGGTACTAAAACCTTTTTCTGGTAGTCAATATTGAGCTCGCCATTTTGAGTGGTGCTTTCATCTGTGGCGCCCTGCCAAACTTGCCATTCATTAGCAATGATGGAGGGCTTGCCACCTTTGGGGTAGCGCAAAACGCTAGTGGCTTGGCTGTGAGATTCCGGATTTGAAGGGTTCGCGCTCATGCTGCTACTCCAGCAGTGCTCTCTTTAGACCGATTTAAATACGCCGCTTCTTTAAAGGGCATTACGCCCAGACGGCGATAGGTTTCAATGAAGGCTTCATCAGCAGTGCGATGTTTCACAAAGGTATCAATAATGTCTGTAATCACATCGGGGATTTGCTCAGCGCCAAAAGAAGGCCCGATCACTTTGCCAATCGCAGCATGATTGCCTTGCTCGCCACCTAAGGTAATTTGATACCACTCCTCACCGTCTTTATCGACCCCCAGCACGCCGATATTGCCAACGTGATGATGTC
>Ga0164297_10000244_pt1 | contig 70133 bp, 64 predicted proteins | sample GEODES058metaG_FD_113539 | JGI IMG/M metagenome (GOLD analysis project Ga0164297, IMG submission 113539) | Dystrophic lake water microbial communities from Trout Bog Lake, Wisconsin, USA - GEODES058 metaG | ecosystem: Environmental > Aquatic > Freshwater > Lake | place: USA: Trout Bog Lake... | reverse complement strand
ACTGATCGTTCGACGAGGAAGAGACATGGATATCCGCAAGGTCAAGAAACTCATCGAGTTGCTCGAAGAATCGGGCGTCGCCGAGATCGAGATCAAGGAAGGCGAAGAATCCGTGCGCATCAGCCGCCACGGTTCGGCGCCGATGACCACTTATGTGTCCGCGCCAGGCCCGATGGCTGCGCCGGCAGCCCCGGCCGCCGCACCGGTCGCGGCAGCGGCGCCGGTTGTCGCCGCTGCGCCCGTCGCCGCGCCGGCGTCGAGTTCCGCGGACTCTGCCGTCACCGCACCCATGGTCGGTACCTACTACTCGTCACCGGCTCCCGGCGCGAAAGTATTCGTTGAATTGGGCTCCGAGGTGAAGGTCGGGCAAACGCTCTGCATCATCGAGGCGATGAAGATGATGAACCAGATCGAATCCGACCGCGCCGGCAAGGTCGTCTCGATTCTCGTCAAGAATGGCGAGCCGGTCGAATTTGGCCAGCCCCTCTTCATCATCGAATAAGCCCATGATTGACAAGGTGTTGATTGCTAACCGCGGTGAAATTGCGCTGCGGATTCTGCGTGCCTGCCGAGAACTCGGCATCAAAACGGTCGCCGTCCACTCGACCGCGGACCGCAACCTCAAGCACGTCCTGCTCGCCGATGAAACGGTCTGCATCGGTCCGCCCTCCTCGAAGGAGAGCTACCTGAACATGCCGGCCCTGATTGCGGCGGCCGAAGTCACGGATTCCGTCGCGATTCATCCCGGTTATGGCTTTTTGTCCGAAAATGCGGACTTCGCGGAACGGGTTGAAAAGTCGGGCTTCATTTTCGTCGGTCCCAAAGCGGAGACGATCCGCATCATGGGCGACAAGGTGTCGGCCATCCGCACGATGAAAGCGGCGGGTGTACCGTGCGTGCCGGGCTCCGGTGATCCGCTCGGCGATGATCCCGAAGAGAACCGGCGCATTGCCCACAAGATCGGCTATCCGGTCATCATCAAGGCCTCCGGCGGTGGTGGCGGACGCGGCATGCGCGTGGTGCACTCGGACGCCGCGCTCGCGACCTCGATCAGTGTCACCAAGGCCGAAGCCTTGGCCGCGTTCAGCAACGATCAGGTCTACATGGAGAAGTTCTTGGAGCGTCCACGGCACGTGGAATTCCAAGTGCTTGCCGACAATCACGGCAATGTCGTCGTGCTCGGCGAGCGCGACTGCTCGTTACAGCGTCGCCATCAGAAGATTGTCGAAGAGGCGCCAGCGCCCGGCATCACGCCGGCGATGCGCGCTGAGATGATCGTGAGCATCACCAAGGCACTGAAAGCGGTGGGCTATCGCGGCGCCGGCACCCTTGAATTCCTGTTTGAGGATGGCCGGTTCTATTTCATCGAAATGAACACGCGCATCCAGGTTGAACACCCGGTCACTGAAATGGTGACCGGCATTGACCTGGTCAAAATGCAGTTGCGGATCGCTGGGGGTGAGCCACTCCCGATCACACAGGATGACGTGCGCATTACCGGGCACGCGATCGAGTGCCGCATTAATGCCGAAGATCCGAAGACCTTCATGCCAAGCCCGGGCCCGGTCAAGTTGTGGCATCCACCGGGTGGTCCCGGCATCCGCGTCGACAGTCACCTGTACTCGGGCTATTCCGTGCCCCCGTACTATGACTCGCTGATTGCGAAAATCATCGCCCACGGCGAGGACCGCGCGACGGCCATCGCGCGCATGCGTAATGCGCTCTCCGAGATGGTCGTTGAAGGGATCAAGACCAACGGGCCGCTGCATCAGGAAATCTTCGGTCACGCTGCATTCCAGCAGGGTGGCGTTGATATTCATTATCTCGAGCGGCGACTCGGCCTGAAGTAAAGTAAGGTGGGCGGAGCGGCGCTGGTGCCGCTCCACACCCAACCCTCCGGGAGCTCAGGCCGCTCATGCCGTTCCTGCAAATTCATGTCACGGTAGACGGCCTCAACCCGGAAATCGTCGAAGAAGCCTGCTTTGCCTCCGGCGCACTCTCGGTCACGTTCGCCGACGCCGGCGATACGCCGATATTGGAGCCGCGACCGGGCACGACGCCGCTCTGGCCCGCCACAGCGATTTCCGCGCTGTACGAAGACGGCACAGACTCGGAATCCGTTGCTGCGATCCTGGCCGATCTGCTTGGCCAACCGGTCCAACTGAGCGCAGAAACGCTCGCAGATCGCGCGTGGGAGCGCGAATGGCTGAAAGATTTTCGTCCGATGCGATTCGGGAGCCGCTTGTGGATTTGCCCCGGTGGTCAGTACCCGCCTGCGGACACGGCCCCCGAACCCACCATCGTTTGGCTCGACCCGGGGCTCGCGTTTGGCACCGGCACCCATGCCACGACCGCGCTGTGCCTTGAGTTCTTGGACCGAGAACCGCCCGTCGGACAGCGGATCCTCGACGTCGGCTGCGGTTCTGGGATTCTCGCCGTCGCCGGCTTGATTCTGGGGGCCAGCGCGGCGCACGGCGTCGATATCGACCCCCAAGCGTTGATCGCCTCCACCGACAATGCCACGCGCAACGGCGTGATCGATCGACTGACCCTTGCCGATGCCGATACCGACTGGGGTAACGGTTACGACATCGTCTTGGCCAACATCCTCGCGGAGCCGCTGATCGAACTCGCCCCACGGATCGCCGCAGCGACGCGACCCGGGGGAGCCGTCGTCCTGGCTGGCCTGTTGACCGAACAGGCGGAGTCGGTGGCGGCCGCCTACCGCCCGTGGTTCCGCATGGACGCGCCGCGCGACCGCGCCGGGTGGACGGGTTTGTCGGGACGTCGGCTCTGAGCGCGGCCCATGTATACGCAGTGCCCCGAGTGCGACACGATCTTCCGAGTGAATGCGGGGGTATTGCGCGCGGCCCAAGGACAGGTGCGCTGCGGCGTCTGTGACGCCACGTTCGACGCGATCCGATTTTTGATGGACGAGATTGAGGCGGGCGTCAATGCCGCCTCCGCCTCTCGGATTCATCTGGATCCGGACCCGATCGCGCCCTCGAGCCCACCCGTCGCCGCAGAGCCCCCGCCGGCAAGCGCGCCCTTCCTGCCGAGCACGCACCTGCCGCTCGTTGCGTTTGAGGTGGCCGAGGCATCGAACGAGTGGTGGGCAACGCCGGTGACGACGGAATTGCCGACGTTTCTGTTGCCCTCATCGACAACCGGTGATCCCACATCCATCGAATCGGCCCCGACCCCTGCACCGGCTGCCGCCGCGATCGAGGTGCTCGTCGTCGCGCCGGACCCGAGTGACCGTGACCTGCCGATCCTGCCCGACACCACCGATCCGTTGGATGAGGACATCGACCTTCCGACCCAACCGGCCGTCATCCCCGCCGCCCCACCCATCGCGGCGGACGATGAGGAACGGTTTCTCCACACGGCCGAACTGCCATCCCGACGTTCCCCGTCCAGACTTCCCGCGGTCGTCGCAACGCTTCTGGGTGTATTGCTCCTGGGTCAGATCATTGACCATGAACGCGGCCGGTGGGTGACACTGCCCGTGCTCGGCGCTCCCCTGACGATGATCTATGGGGCGCTGGGACGCCCCATCGACCCGGAGTGGGATGTCGGCGCCTATGATCTGCGGGATTGGCACGCCGTGCCCGATACGACGACCCAAACCGTCCGTCTGCGCGCCAAAATTTTGAACCGGGGTCAACGGACACAACCCTGGCCGGTCCTTCGGGTCACCTTCGAGGATCGGTACGGCGCACTCGTGGCGCGACGCGATTTCCGACCGTCCGAATATCTCGCGAACCATCCCGCCAACGGCGGCACGATGGCGCCGGGTACGGCCATTGACGCCGACCTCTTGCTCACGGACCCGGGGGCCTCGGTCGCCGGCTTTGAACTGGACACCTGCCTTCCGCACGGCGGCGCCATTGGCTGCGGTGGCGATTTGAAGGGAACGCACGCCGAGTGATGAACATCGGTCCGTTTCAGTTTGACCGACCGTTGGCGCTCGCACCCATGGCAGGGGTCACCGACCGGCCGTTCCGGCTGCTGTGCCGACGACTCGGCGCCGATATGGCGGCGTCCGAAATGGTCACGTCCGACACTCGGCTTTGGCACACCGCCAAGTCACGCCTGCGGATGGATCACGCCGGCGAACCGTCGCCTCGGATCGTGCAGATCGCGGGGGGCGAACCGGCCATGATGGTGGAGGCTGCGCAACGCAATCGCGATCTGGGCGCGCAGATCATTGATATCAACATGGGTTGCCCCGCCAAGAAAGTCTGCAACCGAGCGGCCGGCTCTGCCTTGATGCGCGACGAGGTGTTGGTCGCGTCGATTCTGACGGCCGTCGTGCGGGCGGTGGACGTGCCCGTTACGCTCAAGATGCGTACCGGCTGGGATCGCGAGCATCGCAACGGACCGCGCATAGCCCGCCTCGCGGAAGAGGCGGGCATCGCAGGGCTGGCCGTCCACGGCCGAACCCGGGCCGATCACTACACAGGTGACGCCGAGTACGAGACCATCCGCGCCATTAAGGCTGAGGTGCGGATACCGGTATTGGCGAACGGGGACATTACCAGCGGCCACAAAGCCGCCGCGGTCCTTGCCGCAAGCGGTGCGGACGGGATCATGATCGGTCGAGGAGCGCAAGGCAAACCGTGGATTTTCCGGGAAATTCGCGCATTTCTCGCCGGTGAGCCCACACCGCCCGCTCCGGACCCGGCGGAAGTCCGTGGTATCATGACCGGGCACCTGGAGCAGTTGTACGAGTTCTACGGCGAGCACGCCGGCCTACGGGTCGCGCGCAAGCACTTGGGGTGGTATCGGGACAGCGCGCTGAGCGATCACCTCGATGCTGCAGTGACCGAAGACTCGACCGAGGACAGTCTCTTTCGCGCACTGCGCACGATCGAGAGCGCGACGGAACAATTGGCGCTGGTGCACGAATGGTTAGAGGTGATCAGCGCGCGGTCATCGATTTCAAGTATGTACAGCACACCGGCTTCGGTGATGCCGCCGCAGAGCGGATCACGCCGAACCTTATCGGGATAGACGTCTGTCTTCCCAACGCGCGGCCGGCACTAGACGGGGACGAACGGATGACCATCGGTCGCAAGACGAAACAAGCACCGCATGTCGACGCGGCAACGCCGACGACGCCCGCTCCGGATGACCTTCAGACCGGATCACTGCGTTCGCACGCCCAGCGGTCGTTAGAAACCTACTTCAAGAGCCTGAATGGCCATAAACCGTCTGGCCTTTACGCGTTGGTGATCCGCGAGGTGGAGGAACCGCTGTTTCGCGCGGTCATGCAGTACACCGACGGGAATCAAGTACGCGCTGCAGAAGTGCTCGGTATCAATCGCGGCACCCTGCGTCGCAAATTAGAGGAATACGGCATTGCCCAATAACCCATTGCGTATCGTCCCTATCCGCCGGGCGTTGCTCAGCGTCTCCGACAAGCATGGGATCGTTGAACTCGCGCAGGCGTTGAGTGCGCGCGGCGTAGAACTCCTGTCCACGGGCGGTACGGCCAAATTGCTGGCGCAGTCAGGCATACCGGTCGTCGAGGTTTCACAACACACGGGCTTCCCCGAAATCATGGACGGGCGGGTGAAGACGCTGCATCCGAAGATCCATGGCGGACTGCTCGGTCGCCGCGGTCAGGATGACACCGTGATGCAAGCTCACGGGATATCGCCGATCGATTTGTTGGTCGTCAATCTCTACCCGTTCGCCGCGACAATCGCGCGGCCGGACTGCAGCTACGCAGACGGCGTCGAGAATATCGACATCGGCGGGCCCGCCATGTTGCGCGCGGCCGCAAAAAATCATGAGCATGTCGCCGTCGTGGTCGACCCGTCCGACTATTCGACCTTGTTAACGGCGATGGACGGCGGTGGTACGGACTTCGCATTGCGTCAGCGCTTAGCCGCGCACGCGTACGCCCATACGGCTCGCTACGACAGCATGGTGGCGGATTGGATGCTGAAAGCGTCCCTACACGCGGAATCCCACCCTGCCGCGCTCGAATTACGGTACACCAAAAAATTCGAGTTGCGATACGGCGAGAACCCGCATCAGCGCGGCGCTTTCTACGTGGATACGTCTTCGGGCGCCAACGTGGGCACCAGCCGACAAGTGCAGGGCAAGGAATTGTCCTACAACAACATCGCGGATGCGGACACGGCGCTCGAGTGCGTGCGGCAATTCGCTGAACCGGCGTGTGTCATCGTGAAGCACGCCAATCCGTGCGGTGTAGCGCTCGCGGATTCGATCTTGGGTGCGTACGAGCAGGCCTACCGAACGGATCCCACGTCGGCATTCGGGGGGATCATTGCGTTCAATCGGCCACTCGATGAGGCAACCGCGCGAGCGATTTTGGATCGCCAGTTCGTCGAGGTCATTATCGCGCCAGGCGCCAGTGACGCGGCGCTCGCGCTGACGGCCGCGAAGGCCAATGTGCGAGTTTTGTTAACGGCACCGCTGAACGGTCCGAGCCCGCCAGCGTCAGAGTACCGCAGTGTCACAGGCGGCCTGCTGGTGCAAGACCGTGACGCCGGCATCCGTACCATCGACGATCTACGCGTCGTGACGCAGCGCGTGCCAACGCCCGCGGAAATGGACGATTTGCTGTTCGCTTGGCGGGTCTGCAAGTTCGTCAAATCGAATGCCATCATCTACGCGCACAATCGATTGACGCTGGGCATTGGCGCCGGGCAAATGAGCCGTGTCGTCTCCAGCCGCATTGCCGCCATGAAGGCAGCGGATGCAGGATTTGATGTCCGCGGTGCCGTCATGGCCTCGGATGCTTTTTTCCCCTTCCGCGACGGTCTCGACGTCGCCGCAGAATACGGCATCACCGCCGTCATACAGCCCGGTGGATCGCTACGCGACGATGAAGTGGTCGCAGCGGCCAACGAGCACGGTATGACGATGGTTTATACCGGTATGCGTCACTTCCGCCATTGAACAAGGATCTACTGTGCGAGTTTTAGTGATTGGATCAGGCGGCCGCGAGCACGCGCTGGCATGGAAAGTGGCCTCCTCCCCGCGTGTCAGCGATGTGCTCATCGCACCGGGCAACGCCGGTACAGCCTTGGAGCCGCGGTGCCGCAACGTCGACGTCGCGGCCGACGATATCGATGGCCTGCTCGCGCTCGCACAGCGAGAGCGCGTCGATCTGACGATCGTGGGACCTGAGGCGCCGCTCGTGCTCGGCGTCGTGGATCGTTTCACGGCCGCTGGATTGCGGTGCTTTGGTCCGAGTCAGGCTTGTGCACGCCTGGAAGGCTCCAAAGCATTCACCAAAGAATTCTTGACCCGGCACCGTATTCCGACCGCGGCGTACGGCCGTTTCACTCGGGAAACATTCGACCCGGATTTCGTCCGCGCACAGCGATTACCGGTGGTCATCAAGGCGGACGGTCTCGCGGCCGGCAAGGGCGTAGTCATCGCCGCCAGTCACGAAGAGGCCATTGCGACGGTGGACGCGATGTTCGCCGGCACGTTCGGTCCTGCCGGTGACGTGGTGGTGGTCGAGGAATTCCTCGAAGGCGAAGAGGCGAGTTTTATCGTGATGGTCGACGGCCAACACGTGTTGCCCCTCGCATCGTCGCAAGATCACAAGCGCCTGCGGGATGCCGACCAAGGCCCGAATACCGGCGGCATGGGTGCGTATTCGCCGGCACCGGTGGTGACCCCACTCATGCACGAACGCATCATGCGCGAGGTAATTGCGCCGACCGTCGTGGGTCTGGCAGCGGAAGGAACGCCGTATACCGGCTTTTTGTACGCCGGCATCATGGTCGCCGCCGACGGAACGCCGAACGTGCTGGAGTTCAACTGTCGCTTCGGCGACCCGGAGACCCAACCGGTGCTGATGCGCCTGGAGTCCGACCTCGTCGATCTCGTCGAAGCCGCGCTCACCGGCCGCTTGGACGAGGTCGAGGCCCATTGGGATCCGCGTCCGGCCGTCGGCGTCGTTCTCGCCGCCGAAGGCTATCCGGATGCACCGGTCAAAGGGGTTGTCATCGAAGGGCTCATGGCGGCCGCAGCGCTGCCAGGCAAGGTCTTCCACGCCGGCACCGCGATGTCGAACGGGCACGTTGTCGTCCAAGGTGGCCGCGTGCTGTGCGCGGTGGGCCGCGGCACGAGCGTCGCGAGCGCCTGCCGCGAGGCCTATGCCCTCGTCGACGCCATCCACTGGCCGGGTATGCAGGCGCGGCGTGACATTGGTTACCGAGCGATTGCGCGCGAGCAGGCATAGTCGGCGTGAAAATCTCCCGCAAGCGCTCGCACAACCTCTCCGCAGCGGAGGCCCGGACCCGTGTCGAACGGATTGCCGCCAAACTGGCTGAGCGCTTCGGCGCCCGCCCTCGCTGGGACGGAGACTGCTTGTACGTGGAACACACCGGTGTACGCGGTGCCCTGACGCTGACGGACGGATGCGTTCAACTGGAGGCGGAACTCGGTTTCCCGGTCTCGCTCATGCGCGGCCCGATCGAGGCGGAGATTGACCGCCTCTTAGAGAAGGAACTGGGGGCCTAATGCCCACTCACTTTCGACTTGCCACGCCGGCCGATGCGACCGTACTGAGCGAATTCGGCGCGCAGACGTTCCTGGATTGGTATTTGCCGGACAATGAGCCGTCCGACGTGCACCAACACGTGCGGAATACCTACTCGCCCGATCGACAAGCGGCAGAGCTGGCCGAACCGGGCCAATGGGCCGTACTGGCCGAGGAGGACGGGCTCCTTGCCGGGTACGGACTGCTGCGCGCCAACCGTCCCTGTCCGGGCTATGCGGCGACCGGTCTGGCGGAAATCCGCCGGTTTTACGTGGGACGCGCATGGCACGGTTCGGGCGTCGCGCGGTCGCTCATGCAATCGGTGACCGGCCACGGCCGCGAGACGGGCGCTACCGGGTTCTGGCTTACGTGTTGGGAGCGCAACCCGCGTGCGCTTGCGTTTTACGCCAAATGCGGATTCCAGCACGTGGGTTACACGACGTTTACCGTGGGCAATGATCCTCAAACCGATCACGTCTTAGTTCTGATTCCCTAACCACTCGGGCAGCGTGTGCCCGCGGAGTTTTCATCATGCGTTTTCGATTCCTAGCGACGTGCCTCAGCCTGCTCGCCGCGACGGCGGCCATGGCCACTCCCCACCCGACGCTCCGCGAAGCCGTCGCAGATCCCGGTCGCACCGCCACGTTCGTGGCACGTGACGCCGCGCGACACCCGATTGCGGAATTGACGTTCTTCGACGTTCGCCCCAACGATACCGTCGTTGAGTTCTGGCCCGGTGGCGGTTACTGGACCGAGATACTCGCGCCGTACCTGCGCGCCCGCGGCCACTACGCGGTCGCCTTTGCGCCCACGACGGACGAACCGGAAGTCGACGATGCCTGGCACAAACGCGTTCACGCCCAAGCGGAGCGCCTCGGCCCAATCGCCGAAACCGTCGTCGGGCCCGGTCACTACGACTTCGCACCGGCCAACAGCGTCGATCGCGTGCTTACGTTTCGCAACCTCCACAACTGGATGGAGGGTGGCTACGCCGAAGACATGTTGCGCGCCGCGATCCGAGCATTGAAGCCCGGCGGCATTTTGGGCGTCGAAGCGCATAGGGGTCGTACCGATCGTCCCCAGGATCCCAAAGCAGCCGACGGCTACGTGCGGGAAGACTATGCAATCGCGCTGGCGGAAAAAGCCGGTTTCCGGCTCGCGGGCAAGAGTGAGATCAATGCCAATCCCCGCGATACGAAGGACTGGGTGGACGGCGTCTGGACGCTCCCGCCCACGCTGTCGCAGAAGGAGAAAGACCGGGACCGTTATGTGGCGGTCGGTGAAGCCGATAACTTCGTATTGAAGTTCGTTAAGCCTCGGCACTGATCGCGTCGACACGCGCGGCGCGCGGCAGACTCAGTCGTATGACGAGCCCGCCGCCGTCGCGCGCCATCGCGGTTGCTTGCCCGCCGTGCAATTGCGCCACGCGAGCCACGATCGCAAGCCCAATCCCGTCACCGCCAGAGTCTCGCTCGCGCGCCGCAGAGACTCGGTAGAATGGCTCAAAGATTCTCGCGAGTTCGTCCGCCGGCACACCCGGTCCGCGATCGGAGACACTGATCTGCACCGTATCGGGCAGCACGTCGAGCGCAACCTCAACGGCCGTACCGCCACGCGTATAACGCAGCGCATTACGCACGACGTTCTCGACGGCGCTGGCCAGCCAAACGGCCCGCCCCGGAATCACGCAATGCTCGAGCGGCGCTTGCCAGACGACGGACACATCGCGGGCGCAACCCTCGAACGCGGCGTCGCGAACGATATCGTCGATGATGTCGACCAAGTCGACTGATTCCAGCGGACCGGTCACTGAACCGGAATCCAAGCGCGCCAAGTTGAGCACCTGGGCAATCAGACGGTCGAGTCGCTCTACCTCTCGGTCCAAGCGCTCTAACGCGTCCGGAGCATCGGCGATCGATTGTCGAGCGAGCCCAAGCGCGACTCGCATCCTCGCCAGAGGTGATCGCAGCTCGTGCGACACGTCCCGAAGGAGTTGATCACGGGTTTGCACGAGCGCCTGGATTCGGGTCGCCATTGCATCGAAGTCCTGCGCGAGCCCGACTAATTCCGCCGATCGGCTCTGTATCTTGTCCGTCACGCGCGTATCGAGCGCGCCGCCCGCCAACAAGCGTGCCGCATGACCCAATGCACGAACGGGTCCTGCGATGGAGCGCGTCAGTAGGAAGCTGGCGGCCGTTGTCACCAGCACCGCGAGGAGAAACACGAGCCAGCGGTCCTCCAGCGGCAAGAACATAAAATTGGGCTGATAACGGGGACGAGCCGGCCGCACGGAGATCCCGTAATGGCGTCCGTCATGACCGACGAGCGTTGGGACGGGTCGGGAGGGCAGAACCGGCAGCGGCGAGACCGCACTGATGCCACCGTCCGGATACTTCAGCGCGTACTCCACCGACGGAGGCAGCGAGCGACCCAGCAGTTCGCGACCGTCGGGGCCGATCACCAACACGCGGGTCGTCGAGCCATCGCGCTCCAACCGCCGCAGCCACGCGACCAGTCCGGGCTCTCCAGCCGTATCCAGCGTCTGCGCAGCTGCAAGAAACATGGCCGTTGCATCGAGCGGCTTGGATTCCGGGCGCTCAGTCATCACCAACCAGGTGAGCCCCAATGCGCCACCGATCGTCAACACCGTGACGGCCCAAAGGGAGACGAAGAACCGTCCGTAAAGCGTTTTGGGAAACCGCAACATCGGCACTGCTCCTGATCGGACGGCACGTTCGTCCGGGGGATCGCTTCACCCGGTCGGAACAGACCGGGACGCGGACGTCAGCCTCAGCTCTGGGTGGGGGGCGTCAATTGATAACCCACACCGCGCACTCCGCGTATTTCGACGCCTGCGCCGCCGTTCAAGCCTAACTTGCGTCGCAGATTGCTAACGTGCGTATCGATGCTGCGATCGTACAACTCGAGCTTACGGCCGAGCGCGTGATCGGTGAGATCGGCTCGCGACACGACGCGACCCGTTTGCCGAACCAGCATGGCCAGGACCCTAAATTCGGCACCGGTAAGCGCGATGGTCTGACCATTCAGACGGGCCTCAATGCGCGTTGGATCCAATACGAGACCGGCGACGGACACCGTGCCCTCCGTCGGCATTTCGCCGACGCGACGCAATATCGCGCGTATCCGCGCAACGAGTTCCCGCGGATTGAAGGGCTTGGATAGGTAGTCGTCGGCGCCATGCTCCAAGCCGGCGATACGATCCTCGTCGTCCCCGCGCGCCGTCAGCATCAGCACCGGCACCCGAGCGCCGGGGTGATCGCGCAGGCTGCGCAGGACACCAAATCCGTCCAACTTCGGCAGCATGACATCGAGAATGACCAAATCGGGCAGCGCTGCGTCCGCGTTGAGCAACGCGGCGAGACCGCTCGAACCGTCGTGGCGCACGTCAACCTCGAAACCTTCTCGCCCAAGATAGGCGCTGAGCATTTCGGTCAACTCCGCATCGTCATCGATGAGCAGTATTCGGTTCATGGGACGACTCCGTTATCCGCACAGTGTGGATCTGCAATAGACCGCTGTCACGGCGAGACGCCACGCTTTACGGAACTTTACGCTCCGACCGCACGTGCTCTACGTACCGCCACAAATACCAACTGGCGGTCGTGCGATACGGTGCCCAGCGCTGGCCGTATTCCGCCAGGGCTCTCGGTTTGGGCTGCTCGTCGAGCCCGTGCAAGAGTCGAAATCCCTCGCGCACGCCAAAGTCATCCACGGGCAGTACGTCCGGGCGATTGAGGGTAAACATGAGCATCATCTCGGCGGTCCACCGACCCACGCCACGCACGGTCACGAGGCGTTCGATAATGGCTTCGTCGGAAAGTTTCCGAAACGTGCGGCGGTCGCCCACCGTTCCATCGAGGGTCTTCGCGGCCACATCACGCATCGCTCGCTGCTTGGACGCCGAAAGACCGCAGGCGCGCAGCACCTCGTCCGGCAGTGCCAACAGTTCGTCGGGCGTCGGGTAGCGATTGTCGTGCAGCGCTTTGAAACGGCCGAGGATCGCCGCGGCCGCATTGCCGTGAATCTGCTGATGAACGATCGCCGATAACAGCGACTCGTACGGCTCTCCTCGGCCCCGCTTTAAACGGCAAGGGCCGAGGATTTTGATCGCCTTCCCCAGCAAAGGGTCGGCACGGGTCAGGATCCGTTCCGCCGATTGGGGAGCCTGACCCATGGTCTTAGCGCTTCATTGACTGGAAGAAGTCGTCGTTGGTCTTCGTGTCCTTCATCTTGTCGATGAGGAACTCGATCGCCGCCAATTCGTCCATCGGATGCAGCAACTTGCGCAAAATCCAGATCTTCTGAAGTTCCTCGGAGGTCGTGATCAACTCCTCGCGGCGGGTGCCCGAGCGATTGATATTCACGGCCGGGAAGATGCGCTTCTCGGCAATGCGGCGATCCAAGTGGATTTCCGAATTACCGGTGCCCTTGAACTCTTCAAAAATCACGTCGTCCATGCGCGAGCCGGTGTCAATCAGCGCCGTGGCGATGATCGTCAGCGAACCGCCTTCCTCGACGTTGCGTGCCGCGCCGAAGAAACGCTTCGGACGTTGCAGCGCATTCGCGTCGACGCCACCGGTGAGCACCTTGCCGGAGCTCGGCACGACCGTGTTGTAGGCGCGCGCAAGACGGGTAATCGAGTCGAGGAGAATAACCACGTCGCGCTTGTGCTCGACGAGACGCTTCGCCTTCTCGATCACCATTTCAGCCACCTGAACGTGACGGCTCGCCGGTTCGTCGAAGGTCGACGCCACGACCTCGCCCTTCACCGTACGTGACATCTCCGTGACTTCTTCCGGCCGCTCGTCGATGAGCAGCACGATCAGGTACACCTCAGGGTGGTTGTACGTAATGCTCGTCGCAATATTCTGCAACAGCATCGTCTTACCGGCCTTCGGCGGCGAGACGATCAGTCCGCGCTGACCCTTACCGATCGGCGAACACAGGTCGATGACACGAGCGGTCATGTCCTCGGTGCTGCCGGTGCCACGCTCCAGCTTGATGCGCTTCGTCGGATGCAGCGGAGTCAGGTTCTCGAACAACGATTTGTTGCGCGAACTCTCCGGCACATCAAAATTGATCTGCCCCAGTTTGACGAGGGCAAAGTAGCGCTCGCCCTCCTTCGGCGGCCGTACCAATCCCGAAATGGAATCGCCGGTACGCAGGTTGAAGCGGCGAATCTGACTGGGACTGACGTAAATGTCGTCCGGGCCCGCCAAATAGGAGCCGTCGGCGGACCGCAGGAAGCCAAAGCCGTCCTGGAGGATCTCCAGTACACCCTCGCCGTGAATCAATTCCCCGTTGCGGGCATGCGCCTTCAACAGCGAGAAGATCACGTCCTGCTTGCGTTGGCGGGCCACGTTCTCGATACCGAGACCTTCGGCCACCTGCAGCAATTCGTGGATAGGCTTCTTCTTGAGGTCCGTCAAACTCATCGAGCGACGGACAGCCTCCAGTTCGGCCATCGAAATGACACTGAGATCGTCTATCTCCGGGAAATCGTCCTGTTGTTGGTCGCGGGACCCGCGCCAGTTCGGATCGCGATTGCCGTCGGCGTTGCCGCCGCCGCCGCCGCCCCGATGCTTCGGACCTTTCTGCCGGTTACGACCTTGGCCGCCACCGCCGCCACCGCCGAGATAGCCCCTCACAGGTGGGCGTCCAGGAAGGCCGCCAGTTGTGCCTTGTTGACGAGTCCAACTTTCTGGGCGTGCGGGGCACCGTCCTTGAACAGGATCAGGGTCGGAATGCCACGAATATTGAACTTGGGCGGCGTCGCCGAGTTCTCGTCGATATTGATCTTGGCGATCTGGACGCGCCCGGCGTAATCCGCGGCGAGGTCGTCCAAAATCGGAGCGATCGCCTTACACGGGCCGCACCATTCGGCCCAGAAGTCGAGCAATACGGGGACAGCCGACTTCAGGACATCGTGTTCGAAGTTGGCATCGGTGGTGTGAATGATATTGGAGCCGCTCACGCGGGTAACCCTCCTGAAGGGGTGATGGGGTTGGTTTTGGACGCTAAAAGTGGCGTTGGGAACAAGAGATGCTTTATCTGAGGCGGTGTTGGATGGTGGGCAATTAGGCCCGTTGATTCGAGTAACCGTGACGGCGAGGGCGGCTTGCGGCAGAATGGGTGTGTTCGAGGAAGCTGGGACCCCGCCGAAAGGGCGGTATGCTCCACGGGTGGACCGTTCGCGGTTGGCCTGATTCTCCGAAGTGAGGCTCTAGAGCCCTAGTGCTCGTTCCGCTGCAGGCCCCTGTACGACCCGCTCTCCTGCGGGACGACGGACGACCAAGTGCGGTGGGGCTATCTGGTTGGTAATTATTTTTAGCTGATCCATGGCCGCGGCGCAAGCCCAACAACGGATTGGCGACTGACACCGAGTGTGAACTACGTGACGCAACAGACCCCAGTGACCGAAATTAGCTACGCCAGCCTACATCTGCCGGAGCCGCTTTTCCGCGGAATCGCCGATGCTGGCTTCGAGCGCTGCACGCCCATTCAGGCCGGCACACTCCCCCGCGCGCTCGCTGGCCTCGATGTGGCCGGACAAGCGCAGACCGGCACCGGCAAGACCGCGGCCTTCCTCGTCGCCATGTTCGCCCAGTTATTGCGCAATCCAGCGCCGGCCGATCGACCACTGACCTCCCCCCGGGGCTTCATCCTCGCGCCGACGCGCGAACTGGCCATCCAAATTCATCGCGATGCGGAGTTGTTGGGGCAGTACACCGGGCTGAACCTCGGTCTCGCCTTCGGCGGTGTCGATTACGAAAAGCAGCGCCGCCAACTCGAAGCCGGCGTCGATATATTGATCGGGACGCCGGGACGCATCATCGACTACTACAAGCAGCACGTATTCGACCTGAAGCATGTGCAGGTTCTCGTGCTCGACGAAGCCGACCGGATGTTCGACCTCGGCTTCATCGCCGACATCCGTTATCTGATGCGCCGACTGCCAGAACCGGCCGCACGCCTCTCGATGCTGTTCTCGGCGACGCTGTCACAGCGCGTACTCGAACTCGCCTACGAACACATGAACGATCCCGAGCTCGTCCGCATCGAGCCCGAAAAAGTCACGGCCGATCGGGTCCGACAGGTCATTTACTATCCGGCGATGGACGAAAAAGCCCGCCTATTGGTGGGTCTGCTGCGCAAACACCAGGCCTCGCGCAGCATCATTTTCGTCAACATGAAGCGGACCGCCGAACGCCTCGAAGCGACCCTCAAAGCCAACGACATCCACGCCGAGGCGATGAGCGGGGATGTGCCGCAAAACAAGCGGATGCGGATGTTGCGCGACTTTCACGACGGCAAGTTGCCGGTCTTGATCGCCACGGACGTGGCGGCGCGAGGCCTGCACATACCCGACGTTTCCCACGTGTTCAATTTCGACCTGCCGCAGGATCCGGAAGACTACGTTCACCGCATAGGCCGCACCGCGCGTGCCGGTGCTGCCGGTGATGCCATCAGCTTCGGTTGTGAAGACTACGTGCAGTCGTTGCCCGACATCGAGGCTTACATCGGTCGTAAGCTCCCCGTTGAAGCGGTGGACGCGTCGCTGCTGGCGGAGATCGTGCGCCCCGCGTACCAGAGCCACGGCGGCGGCGAACGCGGCGGCCGAAGCCGCGGTGGTCACGGACAAGGTGGACGTCGCGACGGGGGCGGCCGTGGGGGCCGACGCGATGGCGGCTCGCCCGATCGTCGCGGTGAGGACGCCTCCGCGTCTACCGCCGGCGCCGCTGCGGATGGCGCGTCGAACACGACGCCCCGCCGAGGACGCGGACCACGTCGCCCGGATGCCGCTCCAGGGCAAACGCCTGCCGCTGTGGCGAGCCCCGGCGTACCGACCGCGGATCAGTCCATTACCCCGGCGGACGAGGGCCAAAAGAAGCGTCGCCGCCGTCGTCGTCGTCGCGGCGGCGGTCAGAAGGCGGCGGAGGGAGCCGGTCCCGAGGTCGCTGCCACCTCCCCGAAGGCGACCCGTTGGGCCGTCATCGGCGCGGTCGTGGCCGGCGCAGCTGCGGTCGTGGCCTGGCTCGCGCTGCACTAAGCCTGCGGGGACCGTCTCAAACGATCAGTTCGGCGACGGTTTCGATGCTGGGAAAGTCGCCGACCGCGCGGGCAGGTAGGCCCGAGTCGGGTCGCCGAACCGCGCGAATCCAACGGATGCCGTAGTCGCGGGCCGCTGTGAGTACCGGCAGGCTGTCGTCCACGAAAAGGGTACGCGCGGGGTCGAAGGGTTCCGCGCGGTGAAACGCGGGCCAGAACGCGGCGGCTTCCTTCGGCGCGCCGAACGGATGCGTCGAATACACGGCGTGCAGGTGCCCGATCAAGTCGACTTGGGAATCCTTGATCGCCAGCGTCTCGGGATGCGCATTCGTGACCAGAACCATCCGCTTGCCCACCTCTCGCAGTCGCTGCAACAGCGCTTCCGCACCCGGAATCCACGCCACCTGTTCACGCACGGCGTGCTTGATGGCGCGCACATCCAGATCGAGTTCCCGGCTCCAGAAGTCGATGCAGTACCACTCCAACGTGCCCTTGGCGGCCTCAAATCGCGGGCTCAGCAGGGGGAGTGCCGCGGCAAGTGACATGCCGGCACGATCCGCCCACAGCGCCGGCAGATACTCCTGCCAAAACCAATTATCAAAACGCAGATCCAGCAGCGTGCCGTCCATATCAAGGAGCACGGTGTCTATCAGCGACCAGTCGAGAGGCGGGGCAAGGTTTTCCACGCCGCTATGATATACCGACGGAACAGGGAGCCATGCCAATGAACCTACGCAGCCGCACGACGCTAAACGCCTTAGTCGACCTCGCCCGCGAAGCCGGCCGTGCGATTTTGGAGGTGTATCACGGACCGTTTGACGTGACCCTCAAGGGCGATGATTCGCCGCTGACGCTGGCGGATCTGCGTAGTCACGCCATCATCGCTCGCGGCTTGGCCGATCTCGCACCGGCAGTACCGGTGATCTCCGAGGAGGCAGACGTGCCGCCGCTGGCCGAGCGAGTGCTCTGGCCTGCGCTCTGGTTGGTAGACCCGTTGGATGGCACCAAAGAGTTTGTGAATCGAAACGGTGAATTCACGGTGAATATCGCGCTGGTCGAAGGGGGTGAGCCCACGTTAGGCATCCTGCACGTGCCCTTGACCGGTGTGACGTTTTCTGCTGCCCGCGGCGTCGGTGCGTTTCGGGTCGATGACACGGGCGAACGACCGATACACGTAACCGTGCCGGCGACTCGACCACTACGGGTCGTGGGGAGTCGATCCCATCGCGGAGATCGGCTCGGTGCCGTCTTGGAAGCGCTCGGACCGCATGATTTTCGACCACTCGGCAGTGCCTGCAAATTTGGTCTCGTCGCCGAGGGCAGCGCCGACCTATACCCGCGGATCGGTCCGACGTCAGAGTGGGATACCGCCGCCGGACAAGCGATCGTCGAAGTTGCGGGCGGCCACGTTGTCGGTCGCGATGGGCAGCCCTTGCGCTATAACCGACGCGAAACGCTGCTGAACGATGACTTCATCGTCTACGCAGATCCTTCCCACGCGTGGCACACACTGCTCTGAGGTTGCGATGGAAGAAGCCCTTTGGTTCGCCCTCGCCTTCGGCGTCGTGGCTTTGTTTTGGAAGGCCAGCGTTGAAGCGCGCGCCGCCGCGAACGAGGCTGCCCATACGGCCTGTCTCGAAGCCGGCGTGCAATTGCTGGACGGCACCGTGGTCTTCCGATCACTGCGGCTCGCGCGAGGCCGTGACGATCGCTTGGGCTTCCTGCGCCACTACGTCTTCGATTACAGCGATGACGGCCTCTCGCGCCGCCAGGGGTTCGTCACCCTTCGGGGCCGCGACGTGGAATTGATCGGCCTCGGTCCCACCTTGGTCCGGACGACACTCCATTGACGAACGCCGTCGACTTCCACCTGCATTCGACGGCATCGGATGGCGTCCTTGCGCCGACCGATCTGGCCGCGCTGGTCTTCAACGCGGGCGTCCGATTGTGTGCGCTCACGGACCACGACACCACCGCAGGCCTTGCGGAGATGGCGCAAGCCGGCGCGGCGCTCGGTCTGCGGACTCTGCCGGGAATCGAACTCTCGTCGGCCTGGCAGGGCCGAGACATCCATATCGTCGGCCTCGGCTTCGACGTCGAGCACGTCGCCGTGCAAGCCGCCATCGCGGAACGTCAGGCACTGCGACACGCGCGACTGCAGAGCATGGCCGAGCGGTTGGAGCGGGCCGGCGCGCCCGGTCGGGCAGCGTTGCAGCAACTTGCAGCCGTCGCGAACCCGACACGAACACATCTGGCCCGCGCCTTGGTCGATCTTGGCGTCGGCACTGACCTACCGGCGGTGTTCAATCGCTGGTTGGGCCGGGGGAAGCCGGGCTACGTGCCGACCGCCTGGCCGTCCGTGGAAGCAACCGTCAATGCCATCGTCGTAGCCGGCGGTTCGGCGGTGCTGGCTCATCCGCTGCGGTACATGCTCTCCGCAGGTCAACGCCGAACGCTGGTCAAGCACTTCAAAGCCGCTGGCGGTACGGCACTGGAAGTCGTCACCGGCGGCGCGGCGCCACACCAAATCGCAACGGCACTCGGGTTGGCGCTGCGCACGGGCCTTGAGGGATCCTGTGGATCGGATTGCCACAATCCGGCTCTACCGTGGCATCGGCCCGGGCGATTGGCTACCCTACCCGAGGCCGTCGTGCCGGTCTGGCGCCGGTGGGACGAGAATTTTGCTCGGGCACTCGAGATATGACGGACACGACCGAGACCGACAACATCAACCACGATCTGGTCACGCGGCTGCACAAGTTGCGGTCGCTGCGCATTGAGCACCGCGATCTGGACGACGTCATCACACGCCTGCAACTCGACTACAGCGTCGACGAATTGCAACTGAAGCGCCTGAAACGGCGCAAACTGATGCTCAAGGATCAAATCACTCGACTGGAGAGTGAACTCATTCCGGACCTGAACGCCTGATAGGCCGGGAGCCGTCATCGCTATGGAAAATCTGATTACCCAGCTCATCGACGTTGTACGCACCGGTCTTGAACCGCCGTACATCGCCGCTGTCATCGGCGGGCTCTCGGCATTCGTGAGCGGCAAATTGACTGCGCTTGTGATCGCATCGGCGCTGCAGGAAAGCCGGACGCGCGACGATCTCCGGCAGCGCGAGTCACTCCTGATCGCGACCCCCTATCTGGTGGCCATGCTGGTGCTCTTGATTGATCGCCTGATCATTGCGGGTTTGGGCATCGACGGGGCGATGGTCAGTCTCACACTGCGGCTGGCGGCATCATTAGCCATTATTCGGGCCGCTGCGTTCCTACTGCGGCTCTCGATGGGTCGGCACGGTCGCCTGCGCGCCTGGGAAGTCCGCGCGACCGTCGTACTTTGGTTCTTCGTCGCCATGCACCAGCTCGGCTGGTTAGAGGACTTTGTCCGCTTCCTTGACGCCGTACCGGTGACCACCGCCAAGAACGGCGAAGCGGGCGTTACCGTCTGGTCGCTGATCCGTGCGCTGTTCACGGTCATCGCCTTTGTGATCGTGAGCGCGTGGTTCGGACGCTACATTGAACGACACGTTGGCGACTTTAAAGCGCTCGCACCGAATACTCGGATCGCGATCGGCAAGTTCGCCTATGCGTTCTTGATCTCCATTGGCGGTCTGCTCGGCCTGTCGGCTTCCGGATTCAATCTCGGCGCTCTGAACATCTTCGGCGGAGCTCTCGGCCTTGGATTGGGATTCGGCTTGCAGTCGATCGCGGCCAACTTCGTCAGCGGCTTCGTGCTCCTGATGGATAAATCGATTAAGCCGGGTGACGTGATCAGTTTTACCGGCAGTATCGGCACGAGCACCGAGGGCTTCGGTTGGGTACAAGAACTGCGTGGTCGCTATGTCGTCGTCCGAGACCGTGATGGCGTCGAAACGTTAGTACCAAACCAAACGCTGATCACGAACCAAGTCATCAATTGGAGCTACAGCGATAAGCGAGTCCGCCTAAAGCTTCCTGTGCGCGTTTCCTACGACGACGATCCAGAGCACGCGATGGCAGTGCTGCTGAAAGCCGCGCAGTGCTCCCCTCGTATTCTGCACGACCCGAGCCCCGTCGTTCGCCTCATGGGCTTCCACGACTATGGCCTGGATCTGGAACTTCGGTTTTGGATTGCCGACCCAGAAGCCGGCGTCAATAACGTCCGCTCCGATGTCAATCGCGCGATTTGGCATCTCTTCAAAGAGGCGGGCGTCCGCATCCCACGCGCCCAGCTGGACGTACGGATGTACGACGCGGCAGGCCAAATTATCGGCCAGGGCGCTCTGCCCGTGGCGACCGCGCAGCACGAAGAGACTGCCAAACGGGCAGCCACTGCGCCTACGCACAAATCGCACGACGCCTAAACCATGGACGTCGAAATTGCGCCGGGCCTCTTCTTACCCGAGGAGGACCTTGTCCTCGACTTTATTCGCTCACCCGGCCCCGGCGGGCAGAACGTCAACAAAGTGGCGAGCGCCGTGCAACTGCGCTTCAACACGGCATGCAGCTATCTTGATGACTGGACTCGCCAACGATTGGCGACGCTGGCCGGTCGTCGGCTGACGAAAGACGGCTGGCTCGTGATAGCCGCGCATCGGTTGCGCACCCAAGAAGGCAATCGTCGTGATGCGTTCGATCGTCTCGCCGAACTGCTCCTGGCCGCGCGCGAGCGCCCGAAATTGCGCCGCCCGACCCGCCCAACGCGAGGCTCGAAGGAACGCCGCTTGGAAGGCAAACGACAACGCACCGAGACCAAGTCGATGCGTCGCCGTCCAGTTGACGACTGATCAAGCGACGGTTGTACGTCGCGACGGCCGGACCAGCCAATACGCAAAGGCTGGGATCAACAGGAGGGCCGCCAACATGTTAACCACGAACATGAAGGTCAACATCAGGCCGACGTCTGCCTGAAACTGTAAGGGCGAAAACACCCACGTTGCGACACCCAACGCCAACGTGATGCCGGTGAAGAAAACACTGGCCCCGGTGACTCGCAAAGCGCTGTGATAAGCCTCACGTACCGAGGCGCCGTCAGCCAATGCGCCCTGCATTCGGCTGTAGAGGTAAATACCGTAATCCACGCCAATGCCGGCACCGAGCGCCACCATCGGTAAGGTCGTCACCTTGAGCCCAATGCCGACGATGGCCATTACGGCGTACGCGAGTATCGAGACGAGCCCGAGCGGGAGCATCACCACGATCGTACCGACGACCGACCGGAAGGTGACGAGGCACATGAGCGCAATGACTGCGAAGAGGCCCACCAAAATAGGCACTTCCTTCGCACGAACTTCCTCAATCTGAGCCGCCATCACACCGACATTACCGGTGGCAAGTCGCAGTTGAACGCCAGGCACAACGCGTGGAGGGTGGTAATTTTTGACGGCCGCAACCACCCGATCGATGGTCTGGGCACGATGATCCGCCAAGAACAACATCACGGGCATCACGCTGCAATCGCCATTGAGCAACCCGGTGCTGGTATCAATAAAACCTTGTGCTTGTACTAAGCTTCGTTGATCCCGAGGCAAACTGCGCCACTTTAGACTGCCTTCACTCCAGCCCGCGCTGACCACTTTCGCGACACCCGGCAAACTCATTACATCACGCACGCCCTCGACGTTGGCCATATGCCAAGCGAACGTATCGATATAGCGCATCACGTCATGGTCGACACATCCATTAACAGGCGTCTCGGCCATCACGTTCAGGATGTCCGTCCCGATGGAGAATTTTTTGGTAATCACGTCCGTGTCGACGTTGTAGCGCGACTCCGGGCGCAATTCGGGCACACCGGCGATCGTATCGCCGACCGGTGTATGGCGACCGATCGCGTAACCGGCAATGGCCACCACCACGCTCGCCGCAACCGCGAGCAGTGCCGCCCGAGGTGTTGCGATCGACGCCAGACGGTCCCAAATCGGACCGAGCGCGTTCTGGCGCAGCTGAACCCGTTGGGCATACTGGCGACCCGGGTTTACATAGGAGACGAGTACCGGCAGTAGCACAAGGTCCGTCAGAATGACGACACCGACGCCCACGCTGGCTGTCACCGCCATCTCACGGATTACGCCGACCGGAATGGCCAGGATCGTGACGAAGCCCATCAAATCGGCGAGCAGCGCCACGATGGCCGGAATGAACAGCAAGCGGAACGTTCGCCGTGCTGCTTCTAACGCATCGGCCCCATCCATCGCCGCATCGCCGACCGCACTGATCTTCTGTACGCCGTGGGAAACCCCAATCGCAAAAATGATGAATGGCACCAAGATGCCGATGGGATCGACGCCGTAGCCCAACAGAACTAACAGGCCAAGTTGCCAGACGACGGCCACGATTGAACAGACGATCGGCACCACCGCGATCTTCAATGACTGGATATAAATCCACACCAACAGCAGCGTCAGCGCAACAGTGGCAATCGCAAACAACACGACCGCGAGCGCGCCGGAAGCGATATCGCTGACCACCTTGGCGTAACCGATGACTCGGACGTCGATACGATGCGCTGGTATCCCTGCCGCCGCATTTCCATTCTCGACGTCGGCACGGACTTTCTCGAGAGCATTGCCGATGGCAATCAGATCCACCGGTTTGCCGGTGGCCGGATCTTTCTCGAGCAACTGAGCGGAAACGATCGCGCCGGTAAAATCGTTGGCGACCAGACGTCCCACGATATTGGCTTTGAGGACGTTGTCGCGAACCTGAGCGAGCCCCTCCGCCGTCGGCGCAAAGCCGGACGGAATGACATCGCCAGCGCGTATCCCACCTTCGGTCACCTCGCTGAACCGGGTATTGGGCGTCCAAAGCGACTGAACTCTCGACCGGTCAACGCCTGGGATGAAGAACACCTCATCCGTCGCAAGCTTTAACGCGGACAAAAATTCCGGTGTATAGATGGTGCCATCGCGCGCCACCAACGCAACCAAGACTCGGTTAGCCCCGCCGAATTCATCGTAGTGCGCGAGATACGTGCGCATGTACGGATGTTGCAACGGCAACTGCTTCGTGAATCGCGTATCGATGTGCAAACCGCGTACGGCAATTGCCGCAAATAGCAGTGTCAGTACACCGATCACCCAAAGCAACGATCGCCTCGCTCCGAAGACGAGACGCTCCAGACTTGCGACAAAGGCCGGTTCTCGATGTGAATGCACAGTTAGCGCCTGACGGGCAGCGTTAAGGAATGGACACCGCTTTCCCCCACCACCACGGTTCCGTGTGAGGTTTCTATCAGGGCGGCGATCCCTTTGCGATCGGCCATGCGCGTGACGTCGAAGTGATACCCATCATCGGAACTGGTCAATACAACGCCGGCCAACCCGACGACCACCACACGCCCATCTGCGAGCCGCACGGCACCATCAAGCATCGTATCCACGCCCGTCGGCACCGCCTGCCAGTGTTGTCCACGGTCATCCGAGCGGTATAAATGCCCCCGCAAGCCGGCAACAAGCACGCTCGAGCCGCGCAACGGCAAGACCGAAAACCAGGATCCTTCGTACGGGGATGGCAGCGACTGCCAGTGACTACCGGCATCGCTCGATCGGTACAAATGCCCGCCTTCACCGACGATGTACACGTTCCCGTCGTCAGCCCGCGCTATCGCATTCAAGTGCGGCTGTTCCAGCTCTGCGTCATCGTCCATCCGTGCGGCTTTGTGCGCACTGGCGATGGGGGCGGCCTGCAACTCCGATACCTGGAATGTCGCACCGCGATCGCTCGAGCGCGCAATCGTCGCGTACGCCCCGACGGCTATCACCGAGCCGTCCGGTAGGCACGCCACATCCAAGAGAGGTTGACGTGTTTCCGGCGCGTAACGCGCCAGGCGCCAGTGGGCACCGGCGTCGCTGGTCGCGAGTATCGTCTCATCGTGACCGACAACGTAGGCCGTGTTGTCGTCGGAGAAACACACGCCGGTGAGAAGAACGTCGACGGGGACGAGGGATTGCGTCCAGCGTTCGCCACCGTCGCGACTCACCAGCACGTGCCCTCGCTCGCCAACTGCCATCAGCAGCCCACGGGGCGACGCAGCGACCGCCGTCAGGAGCGAGCGCGGCGCCAAGGTCGATGCCGCCGAGGCGACGGGCGGCTCAGCGGCGCCGGAGATGGCCACCCAGAAGGCGCCGAGCGCCCCTACGCAGCAGCGTAAGGACGCTCGGCGATAACCCTTACGAGACGTCACTGACGATAGGTCAGATCAGCGAGTACCGCGGCTGCGCAACGCGGCGGCCGTGTAGTCACCCAGCGTCCGCTTGATTCCGAAATCGTACGACCGATCGGCGTGATCTTCGAATCCGAGCGCCAGATAACGACGCGCTTGCAAGTCGTAGGTCAACTCCATCGTCGTCCAATACGTCGGCAAGTTGAAATAGTTGATGCCGTGGCCTTCCTGCACCCGCCACAGCTGATCCCGCGCGTCATAGCAATCCACCGCAACGATTTGCCAGGAGTCTTCGTCGATATAGAGCGTGCGACGCTTGTAGATGTGGCGTTGACCCGGCTTTAGAACCGAGTCTACGACCCAAACGCGGTGCAGCTCGTAGCGCGTCAGGTCTTGGTTAATGTGCAGCGGGCGAATCACATCATCCGGCTTCACCTTCGCTTGGTGGAGACGGTAGGCGTTATACGGAACATAAATCTCTTTCTTGCCCACGAGCTTCCAGTCGTAGCGTTCGGGGCTGCCGTTGTACATGTCGAACTGGTCGGACGTCCGCAGACCGTCTGCAGCGGTACCCGGGTTGTCGAAGGCGACATCGGGCGCACGACGGACTCGGCGTTGACCGGCGTTGTAGATCCAAGCCCGACGGTTTTCTTTGGATTGGTCCAGCGTCTCGTGGACCAAAAGAATGTCGCCCGCCAAACGAGCCGGCGCGACGGTCTCTTCAATGAAGTAAAGAATCACATTATCGAGGTCTGCTTCCTTCGCATTGGGCTGCGAGTAGGCCATGTAGAACTCGTCATGGAATTTCACCATGTTATACGTGCCCGACGGAGACACGGCGGCCTGGCCAATTTCCCGGGCAGCCGCATCGGCGCGATACCGAAGCACGTGATTCCAGAAGGCCTCGACACCGGTCTTCGGAATGGGGAAGGGAATACCCTCCACCGCACCGGTAACGCCGTTGCCACCCGCAGCCAACTGAGCCGTGGTCGCGTTGCGCTTGGTCGCATCGTAGATGCGCTGTGGCGATGCGGCCGTTCGATGTGTGGGGTACACGTTCATAAAGAACGTGTCCTTGTATTGCTTCAGCATTGCCTTTTCACCTTCGGTGAGGTGATCGGCGTACTGCGCCATATTCGCAGCCGTGATTTTGAACGCGGGCTTCTCACTCGCAAACGGATCGGGCGCACGCCCGGGGGATGCGAAATTCGGGAAGCCCGCCTTGGCCGGGGACGACAGGCCGCCGTCCCACGCCGGGATCGTTCCCGCCGCGTTGCCGGCTTTCTCACCCCCAAGTGGCGTGAGCTCGGAGCCCAAGCGCACGGCCTCCTGCGCACTGACCGCCGCGACCGCGAGGCCGAACGGCGCACAGACAAGGCTGAGTGCGGCGACGGCCGCGAGTTTTCTAATATTCATGATCGCTACCCCCAAACGACAATCGAGCGCTTAGAACGAATATTTAATCGCTGCAGCAGCCCAGTCTCGGTCAATCAAATCGTTGTAACGGCCCGCGCCGGCGTACTTCGTGTACGTCAACTCCAACTGCCAACGGTTCTGTAAATTCGCACCGAGTCCGAGGCTCAGTGCCTCACGACCCTCCACAAAGTTACCGCCGGGCCCTGGCGTCGTCCCCTTGACGTCTTGCTGCCACGTCAACTTCGGGCTCACGGTCCACGAACCAATCAGATTGGGATATTCCAGCTTTGCCGCCACGCGGTAGCCCCACGAGAACGGGTCAGCGAAGCGGTTTTGCGGCTCCACTTCACCGTAGTGCAGATAGGCCAGCGCTGCATTGCCCGACACGGAGGTGCCCGGGCCGTTGAAACGCAAACCTTGTCCGTTCGGGCCGCCCGTGGTTTTGTCGGGCATGCCGACCACATTCGTTGCGCCGACTTCAGCCACCATGACGAGCTGCTGCGCACCGAGCACCTGAGAGAATGCCTTGGTGGCCGAGGCTTGTTCCTGCCAGACGTTATAACGCCCCCAACCGTGAATCACGCCGCCGGGTGTGGCAGCGCCGAGCTGCCCGCAGCGGGTCAGCGTCGGAATGGCCGGATCGCACGTCGTTGGGAACGGTGCTCCAGGGTTCTGCAGCCCGTACAGCGCCTGTTCGAGCGGCGTCAGAGCCGAGAAAAGGAGCTCCACGTCGTCGAACTGCAGCGGAGTGTCCTTGCGGTATTCAACTTGACCCTGCAAGGCGACACCGGACGTCCCGAGCTGTGTATTGAATGCGACCGCAAACGTTTGGAGATTGTCGGGATATTCCACAAAATACGAGGCGGTCTGAGCGAACTCGTGCGTTGCGAAATTATTGACCTGCGTCGCCAGATTGCCGCCGCCGAGGTACGTGTTCGCACCAATCGTTGCGTAGCTCGCCAATGTCGCCGCACTGATCGTACCGCCGGTCGCGTGCGCGGCTTGATAGCCTGCGGCAGCACCGGCCTGGACGGCGGCCGATTCCGGCAAGCCGGCCACCAGCGCTTGCGCCGTGACTTCCATGGCCGTTGCGGCACCGGCCGCATTGGAAATACCGGTCGTGGTTCCGGCGCGACCGCTGATCAACGGCAGGTGACTGGCGTAGTTCGTGAAGTAGAAGCTGAGCTCCGTGCCGCTGCCCCAATTGGGCAAGAACCAACGGAACGCAAAACCAAACTGGCCGTTGTCGCTCGGGTCAATGCGCGGACCTTGCGGTACGCCTTGGAAGTTCGGAATGACAGGGCCGCCCAAAGGCCGGAAGTCAGTGCCCTGATCGGAGAACCCGCCGAAACCGAGGAAAACGTGACTCCCACCGGCCGACACGTAGTCGTTGGTCGAAAAATAGGTGCCATCGGGCTCGATCTCGGTACGGCGCCAACCGAGGAGATAAAACGCCTCTATCGAGGTATTGGCGCTGGTCCCCAACGAGGCCTTCACCATCTGCTGCGGTAGAAACGCTTCTTTCAGCTCAGAGCCCGGCACGCGTAATGCCGAGACGTCGACGGGGTTAATTCCCGACAGACCGCCCTGAATGAAGGTGCTCTCGCCCCAACTGATAATCTGTTTACCGACACGCAATTCGACAGGGTGCGTCTGACCCAAATCCCACTTGCCGTAGGCAAAGGCGTCCAGCAAACGAATATAGTGGCCGGCCAAATCTTTGGCGGCCGCGCTCAATGGGGTCCGTCGAGTCGACATGTCCATGACCGCGAGGTCATACAGACCCGACCCACGGGCGAAGAATCCGTAATTCTTGTACTTCAGCGAGAGTTCGGAGGTGACCTTGAAGGCCTCGCTGAACTGATCGCCCTTGTTGTAGTTGGCGTCACCGTCATCAATATTGACCGAACGACCTGTGCCGCCGTCCGCAACACCGACCAACGCGGGATTCTGGTTGGCGACACGCCACGCCGTGCCAAACGAAACGGTCGTGTCTAAACTGCCAGTCACACCACCGTCGTTACCAAAGTCATATGCCTGTGCGGATGGCGCAAAGGCAGCGGCGGCAACGGCCAAAACCGCGCCGATGGTGGCGCTCAGGTTCAAGGCACGGTTCAGCATTTGAGTTTTCATTTCCACTCCCTGAAGGTCAGACACCGGCATTGAGCCTGGGTGTTCTCGCCTATCATTCCATCCACACCGAGGAACCGGTGACGTTCCCCGGAGTATAGCCGGGAACTCCCGGTTCGCACGTCACGGAAAATCGTGAGAATTGTGCGCCGCAACACGTTTTCGGGGCTTTCAATCATCCATGGGTTACCTGTAGGACGCTGTGCCGAATCTGTTCGGATAGCACCATGCGCGCATCGGCCGCAACGCCCAGCAGCGCCGCGTCGTAGGTCAGGCGACCGCCCTCGTCCCGCCCCAGCACCGCTCGCCGTTGTAGCAGATCGAGAAATTGGCGGAACATTCCCTTGTCGAAGAACTCGGGTGAGCGCAATTCATACAACAGGGACATGCGACTCGCCATTAAATGGCACTGTTTTTCCAGCGCATCTTGCGTGATCTCCCCGGAACCCGCCCGCAGCAGCAAAGCGATGGCCAAGTAGTAGCGCTCGATCACCTCAAGCGTCGTGTGCGCCAACAGCGACAACTGAACGGCCTCGCTGGAACCGGTGACCGGACGACGCCACAGGGTTCCGTCGGGGTCGCGCTCCAGTAATTTCAAGTCGGCCAAGGCAGCCAAAACGCCATCCACAGCGGTCGGCAGTTCCTCTTCCGTCCAACGCAGGAACAATTCCTCTGCGACGTACGGATAGATTCGCCACGCCAACCGCTGCACATCTTCCGCACGCAGCGCCGCGTTATTGAGGAACGCGCAGGCGATCAGCGAGGGCAGCGCGTAGGCATGCAGTATGCTGTTGCGGTAATACGCGGACGTGACCGCCGTTGCGGGCGCAAAGCGCACCACATTGCCCAGCGCGTGTGGAGCCGTTTCTAGCATCCCCAAAGCGCGTGCGTGAGCCACGATCTCCGCCCCGGTCAAGGGAGTACACGACGCATCCTGGGAATAGGGCAACCGAAGCGCCAACGCACGGCACAACTCCAACTGGCGCACCAAATCATCCTCAACCATGGCCTGCCGTGGTGTCGCGAGCAGCACCATGCTCACCAGGCCAGCCGGTGAGATGGCAACCGCAGAATTCACGCGCCGCTGGATCCCACTGGCGAGCTGAGCGACCGCATCCGACAGCCAATCGGGCTTTTGGCTGCCTGCGTCGGCTCGCCACGCGGGAGCGAGCGCATCCAAATGACGCGCCAAGTCGAGCGGCTCACCAAAGCTCACGTACACGCGCCCGTAGCGGCGACGCAGAATTTTGAGCGCTCCGATCAGCCCGAGGACCGTTTCCTTTTCCTTCGGTCGTCCCGACAACTCGCCCACGTATGTATCTGCTTCGACCAATTTTTCGTAGCCGAAATAGACCGGGACGAACACAACAGGACGCGAGGGATCACTGAGGAAGGAGCGTACCGTCATGGCTAACATGCCAGTCTTCGGTTGCAACAAGCGGCCCGTGCGGCTGCGCCCACCTTCAATGAAGTACTCAATCGGATGTCCGCGCCGCATCATGACGCCGAGGTAACTCATGAAAACAACCGGGTACAGCGGATGTCCCTTGAAACTCCGACGCAGATAGAACGCGCCGCACTTGCGCAGAATACGTCCCACCAACGGCAAGTTCAGGTTGATTCCTGCCGCGATATGAGGCACCGCAAAGCCACGCGCATAGATAACGTAGGACAGCAGCAAATAATCCATATGGCTGCGATGCGATGGCACATACACCACCTGCGCCCCTCCGGACGCCAACTCCAACCGTTCGCCGTGGATGACGTCGACGCCATCATAGAGACGGTTCCACAGCCAAGTGAACGGCGTCCACATGAGCGCAACGGCACGCGGGGAATAATCCGCCGCAATTTCCAACGCGTACTTGCGCGCCGTCAGCAGCGCTTCCCGACGCGTCTTCTTGCCTGAACGTATTTCCAGCGCCACGGCAGCGCGTACAGCACGACGCGCAAGCACGGCTGCCACCACGCTACGGCGCAGCGCCAGATCCGGACCCAGGACGGCCGTGCGCGCATGGCGAAACTCTTGGCGGATCTGGCGCAACGCTCGCCGTGCCGCTCGAGCCGGCTCGCCTTCGGATGACAACGAGGCAACGGCTATCGGATCGCCGAAGCGCACTAGGGTTTGCCGACCGTTCACAAGGGTGGCAATGAACCGTCGGATTGGACCCGCAATCGTCCAGCCTTCACCGAACAGGAGCCCTAAGCGCGACGTTTCCTTGCCAGGCGCTCGCCCCCAATACACGGAGACCGGGATTAAATCGACGTGATCACTTTGGGTGGCTAGCGTCGCTTGCACTACCCGCAGCAAGCGCGGTGGCAGGCGATGATCACTGCGCGGCCGTAGCCAACCTTGACGACGCTCCAATGCGACCGACGAACGGGTCTCGCGCACATCACCGATCGCAAAGCGTCGTACCGGAGAGGGCAGCCCTAACGCGCGGCATACCCGCATCAGCGCCAACAAATCCGTCAGCGCGGCATGTTCGAGCACATAGAGAACCTGCCGGCCGCGACCTCGCAAGCGCTCCGCGGCGTCGACGGGCAAGGCGCGCGGCCACACCCACCACGAGAGCACCCGGGATAAAACCCCGAGCAGGAGGCGATCCAAGCCGAGCAGCGCCTTCATGGAGAAACCGCGCGTTGGGCGGCAATCAGAGACAACTTCCGGCTCCGGTCGAGGCGCTTGATTTCGGCTTCGCGCCGCAAGGCGCCACCGCGATCGACAGCCACTTCCACGTAAACCAAATCACGCGGCCGCTGCGTCCGAAAAAAACGAGCACCCCGGCCGCGTCCATTCGCGTGTTCAGCAAACCGTCGCGCGACCGAGGTGGTGATTCCTGTGTAGAGCGCACCTCGCGCGCCCTCCACGATATAGACCGTCCATCCGAGCAGACGTCCATCACGCATCGGATGCCGCCCCGCCGGTGAGCAGATCCCGAAACAGCCGACTCAGCGTCGTAATCTGGTCCTGCATCCGATGATCCGTGTTCAGTATGTGCAATGTTGCACCGTATCGGCGTGCCCACCGGATGCTGTGCTCCACCGGCACGATGGTATCGCCCCATCCGTGCGCAATCACGACGGGTGCCGCATTCGGGGACGGCGTCAGGTGTTCGTAGCCTGGCATATCAAAGGCCGGCGCCATCAAGAACAACGCCCGAGCGTTGAGCGCAGCCGCTGCGGCGGTGGCCACATGCCCGCCCATGCTGGAGCCAACGAGCACCGGCCGAGGCCCGAAGGCGGCGCCGTCTGCAATGAGTTTAGCGACACGCGCATCCGGATCGTCCATCCCTCGGTAGTCGATCGACTCAACGCCCCAACCGGCATCCCGCGCCACGTCCGCCAGCGCCGCTATTTTGGTGCCCCAGGGCCCGGATTCCTTACCGTGCGAAAAAACGACATACCGGGTCATGGATTCCCGCCCTTCCGATTCCGCGACATCTTAACAGCCACGGGGACACCCCAGAGCAACGCGTCGAGATCCGGCGTCTCCGAGAGACGCACCCGAACGCCGTTGACGTCAATGCCTTCCGCCTGCAATCGCCGCGCCTGCTCTATCGCCGCCGGACTGCCCGGCGGAAAGACGATCCGGCCGCCGGCGCCGACGACCCGGTGCCAGGGCAAGGCGGTGTCCTCCGGCGTCGTGCGCAGCGCGCGCCCCACCAACCGCGCTCGCCCAGGCAATCCGGCACGAGCGGCCACCAGACCGTAGGTCACCACTTCGCCGACACGTAGCGCCGCCACGACGGCGCGAATCTGCCGCAAATGAGCTTCGGAGTCCGGGGATGGGATGTCAGTCATAGAGTGATTGTGCATCAGTTACGCTCCGCTGCGCCGCTCCGTCACCCCTGGATGCCCGCGATCCCGCACGGCGGCCATCGACATCGGTTTTGGTCCACAGCCCAACCCAATACAGGCCCGATCGCGATTAAGATGCACGTCGCGATCGGGCGCGTCCGGCGCGGATCACGACATTTCATGGGCCTTGGGACGCCGTTTCGGCTGCAGTGCATAACTTGGGTGGTGCCTCAATGAACCGTGACGCGTGGGAATTCTGGGTCGATCGAGGCGGCACGTTCACGGACGTCATCGGGCACGCGCCGAACGGTTCCGTTCATGCTCTGAAATTACTCAGCTACGTACCAGGACAATATACGGACGCAACCGTTCCGGGAATTCGGGCCTTGCTCGCCGCGTGCGACGCACCCGGGGCACCGATCCGAGAGGTTCGTGTAGGGACCACCGTCGCTACGAACGCGCTACTCGAGCGCCGGGGCGCACGCACGGTATTGGTCACGAATCACGGCTTGGGTGACGCGCTGGCGATCGGTACGCAGGAGCGCCCCCACCTGTTTCGACGCCGAATAGAACTCGGTCGCCCGCTCTATGAGCGGGTCATCGAGTCGACTGCACGCGTCAGTGCGGACGGTACCGAGCTGTCCACGGTAGACACGGCCTCCTTGCGCGACGCGCTGAGTCGCGCACGCCACGAGGGCGTCGAGAGCGTCGCGATTGTGATGATGCACGGTTGGAAGCACCCCGGACACGAGCGACAGATTGCTGAGATTGCGCGCTCAGTAGGGTTCACCTCCGTGGCGGTGTCGCACGAGGTGAGCCCAACCCAAGGGTACGTGGCACGCGGCCAAACGACGGCAGCCGATGCGTATTTAGCGGTCATCGTCGGGCGCTACATTGCGCAACTGACGGCTGATTTGGCGACTCTCGGCCCAGACATACGGCTGCAACTCATGCAGAGCCACGGCGGGCTGGCGCCCGCGCGTGCCTTCAAAGGGACGAACGGAGTGCTTTCCGGTCCCGCCGGCGGTCTGGTCGGCATGGTGCGCACAGGGCTCGCCGCCGGCCACCCGCGGCTGATTGGCTTTGATATGGGCGGCACATCCACCGACGTCTCGCTCTACGACGGCCACTACCCTCGTCGCCAGGAAGTGCGGATCGCCGGTGTACGGCTCGCCATCCCGTCGTTGGACGTTCATACCGTTGCCGCCGGTGGTGGCTCCGTGTTGCGCTATCGGGACAATCGCTTCACGGTGGGGCCGGACTCCGCGGGCGCTGCACCGGGACCGGTCAGCTACGGCCGTGGTGGGCCGTTGTCCGTCACCGACTGTCATGTGGCGCTTGGGCGCCTCAACCCAACGTTCCTGCCCAGCGTTTTCGGCCCACAGGGCAACGCGCCCTTGGACACGTCTGCCGCGCAACACGCCTTCGCGGAACTCGCGCAATCGGTGTCGCGCGCGGGCCGTCCGATGAGTGCTGAGCAGGTTGCGGAAGGGTTCTTGACCGTCGCCGTGGACACGATGGCGAATGCCATCAAACAAGTCAGCCTGAGCGTCGGTCTGGACCCGGCCGATTTCACGTTGTCCTGCTTCGGCGGTGCCGCCGGTCAGGTGGCCTGTCGCGTGGCTGACGCACTGGGTGTACGTCACATCCTGATTCACCCACTCGCCGGCGTCCTTTCGGCGCTCGGTATCGGTTTGGCCGACACGCGCGCCGTACGCCGCGCCTCGCTCGACGTTGCGCTTGACGAGGCCGGCATCGCACAGGCGAAGGCTCTCGGTCAGCGACTCGCTAGACCCGCAACGGCCGATTTCGAAGCGATGCCTGTCGAGCGCGTGGAGACCACCGTGGAGGTGCGCAGCGACCGATCGGAGGTGGCGCTCGCGGTACCGCTCACGGACGCGCAACACGTGCGTTCCGCCTTTTTGTCGCAGTATCGGCAGCGTTTTGGTTACGAACTGGATTCCGATACGCGACTGCTGATCGCCGCCGTCAGCAGTGAAGCGATCGGCCACTCGGTGCCTCTACCGGAGGTCTCTGCGCCCACCGCAGTCCCGGCTTTGGCGAACACCACCCGTTGCTGGTTTGACGGGGCGTGGTTGACTGTCCCAACGGCGCGTCGCGAATCGCTTAGTCCCGACGCTGTCCTGCAGGGGCCCGCGCTCATCGTTGAGGCCACTGCAACCACCGTGATTGAACCGGGTTGGCGCGCGCAGCACACCCCGCAAGGCGTCCTGTGCCTTGAGCGCATCGAACCGATCACGCGGCAACTACGGACCGACCTTGGCGAGGCCGACCCGGTACTGCTCGAAGTCTTCAACGGCCTGTACATGCATGTCGCTGAACAAATGGGCTCGGTTTTGCAACAGTCCGCAAGCTCGGTGAATATTCGGGAACGGCTCGATTATTCGTGCGCGATCTTTGATGGACGAGGTCGGCTGGTCGCAAATGCGCCGCACATGCCGGTCCACTTGGGCTCCATGGGTGCCAGTGTGCGGGCCATCATGGAACGCCACGGCGCGACGGTCTGTCCGGGCGATGCGTATCTCGTCAATTCACCCTACGCCGGCGGCACCCATTTGCCGGACCTCACGGTGGTGAGCCCCGTTTATCTGCCGGACGAAGGCGCGCCGGCCTTTTGGGTCGCTTCGCGCGCTCATCATGCCGATATCGGCGGCATCACCCCCGGCTCCATGCCCCCGTTCAGTCGGTCGATCGATGAGGAAGGCGCGCTATTCCAAGGCGAACGCATCGTCGCAGGCGGGGTGTTTGATCAAGCGCTCGTCGAACACCTGCTGACGCGTGAGCCCTACCCGGCCCGCAATGTGCCACAGAACCTCGCCGATCTTGCGGCGCAACTCGCCGCCAACGCGCGCGGTGCCGGCGAGTTAATCCGCCTGGTCCAGCACCACGGTCGAGCGGTCGTGGATGCGTATCTACAGCACGTACAGACACACGCGGAGCAACGCGTGCGGAGCGCCCTGCGCGCACTGCCGATCGCCGGGCGTGGACCGGTGCGACAGAGCCGCGCCATGGACGGCGGCGAACAGATCGCCGTTGAAGTCGACATCGATGCGGTAACGGGCCACGTGCGCGTCGACTTTACCGGCACGTCGGGACAATCCCCGACCAACTTCAATGCCCCGCGGGCAGTGTGCACGGCTGCGGTCCTCTATGTGCTGCGAACGTTGGTGGACGACGACATTCCGCTCAACGAGGGATGCCTCGCGCCGCTCGAATTGATCGTTCCGACGGGCTGCCTGCTCGACCCCCTGCCGCCTGCGGCGGTCGTGGCTGGGAATGTCGAAACCTCCCAAGCGATTGTGGATCTGCTGTTCGGCGCCCTGGCCGTGCTCGCGGACTCACAGGGCACCATGAACAACCTGACATTTGGCGATGCGCAGTGTCAGTACTACGAGACCATCGCCGGGGGCGCCGGTGCCGGTCCCGAGTTCGCTGGAGCGGATGGGGTCCAGACGCACATGACGAATTCGCGGCTGACGGACCCGGAGGTGCTGGAGGCGCGATTGCCGGTGCGTCTGGAGCGTTTCGCGTACCGACAGGGATCGGGCGGCGCCGGACTGCATCGGGGCGGCGACGGGCTCATCCGACGCATCCGATTTCTTCGGCCTCTGAACGTGGCGATCTTGGCGAATCACCGTCGGTTGGCCCCGCGCGGGCTCGCCGGTGGGGGTGACGGCGCACGTGGCATCACACGGATCGTGCATCCCAACGGCGAAAGTGACGTGCTTGCAGCGGCGGCGGCGGCCAGCGTGAATGCCGGTGATGCGATCGAAATCGAAACACCGGGGGGCGGCGGATGGGGTACCCCGGTCGCTTAGCCGCGGAAATGCTCTTGGAGCAGGGTGGCCACGTCGAAATCCGGATCCATCGGCGGGCGTCCGCCCGCAGACTGGAGCTGATTCAGACTCGTGTGCTGCACGCGCGCGCCGGTTGGGTCTTGCGTCAGCAACCAACAAATCCAGACCCCCTCGCGACCGGCGGTGTAACCGAACAACACGCTGGTCAACGGGTTTGCCCGCGCCGGGTTGACGCGCTCGTCACAAACGACGAACCAGGTGGATCCGGGCGGCCCCGCCCCGAACGCGCCATCGCGCTCGTACGACGCGAGAAACTCACCGACCTGCCGTCCGAGACGGCGCCAGATCGTCGGTGCCGACGCTTCGAACAAGACCCACCGCGTGCCTCGGACGACACTGGCGACGATTTGTAACGCCAGACGGCGACGGCTCAGATAACGCCACTCGGCCACCGAAACACGGGGGCCCGCCAAGGTCTGGGCGGGCAACGGCTTGGGGGAACGCACGGCTTGCAACACGTTGAGGCCAGCGGCCGACAGTCGCGCGCGATGCTCCTCGGGTATGGCACAGGCGGGTCGGAAGCCCGGTCGCAAAGGCGCCTCGTCGACACGCTCAGGCGCCCAAGGTTCTCCGGAGCGCGCTAGGCGACCGAGTATTCCCAACGCCGCGGCACCCGGGGGAAACTGCTCAAATCGCCCTCGCAAACGGTCATACGCTTGAACCCACGGGTAGTACATCAGCGCCTGATCGCTTGCGTAGGGCGTTTCGCGGACGCCTAACAGGGCTTGGGCCGGTGTACTCCATTCCGCAGGAGGGTCCAACATCAGAAGGGCACTGCGCACTCGGCACAGCCGTGCGGCCACCAGCAAGGCACTCGCCCCCACCGGATGATCCCGGCTGAGCGGCGGCACGTAGAGGAAATTGAAATCGTCTTGGTCGCCCAGGGCGAACAGCCCGGACCGCTCGGTCGCCGAACCGATCACGTCGTAGTCGGTCAGTGGCGCGCCATCATCGCCGTCGGGACTGGAAGCCACGTAGGCCGCGAAGGCACGCAGATCGCCACGGTCGGTGGTCTTCGGTCGAAGTGCCGGCACAGGACCTCGAAGCCGAACCAGAGAGGACTCTGCCAGCAGGACACTGATGTTACGTGGCGACTCGGGATTCACCGACGCGCGTGGATAGATCTCCTGATCCTCGACATGCTCAGACCCCGGCGAGCGCACACGGTGCACCACGAGATTGAACGACTCTGCGTCATCGGCAGCGACATTGTCGTAATCGACGGAGGCGCGCAAAAACTCACGGGTGCCCGGGCAGCGCGCTTCGAGTACCAAGGATTGCGTGGCATCGACGGGCAGTCGGATGGTGGCGGGGCGCGCGCCGTTCGCAACGCGCACGACGTGGGCCTTCAGCCCGCCGTTTTCGAAAAACTGTTCCACCGCGTACGAGAGGGTGCTCGGCTGCCAAAGGCCACCAAACACAGCCTGATAGTCGGCAAAACTACTGACGGTGACGACCTGATTCAGCGGGCCCCGCAGCGCCCGCCCGACCATGGCCACCGTACCGTTGCCCACACGCGCAATGCCTTGGCTTGCGCCCGCGTCGGTGGCCACGTGGATGCCGTGTGTCGTCAATGAGAGCAACCGGGAACCCTCCGGTGGTTTCGCGGAGGTTACCACAGCGACGGGCGCGTCAGACGGGTCGGCGCGACAAACGGACGGCCGTCAGCCTTAGAGATCGTTTTGTGTCCAAAGGCTGGCGTACAGCGTCGCGAGGCGCTCGGCCATCGCACGCGCGGACCACGCCGCAGCATCCGCAGGGGCTGCATCCCGTAATCGCTGGCGTAGATCGGCGTCCCGTAGGACACGGACTACCGCCGCAGCAAAGACGCCAGCATCCTCGGGGACGACCACGGCCCCTTTTGCGTCCTTGAGCACGTCCGCCGTACCCATGACCGCCGTTGATACCACCGGAGTCCCTAGCGCCAGCGATTCGAGTAGTACCAGTCCCTGAGTCTCGGTCCGCGAGGCGAATACAAAGGCCTGAGCGGCGCGGTAGCAGTCAAGTAAGGTCGTACTCCGATCCAAATAGCCGACGAACTGGACGTTATGCCCGAGACCCAACCGCTGCACCAGCGCTTTGAGGTGAGCGAGCGCAGGGCCTTCACCCGCAATGATCAACAGCACGTCGGGGATCTCGCGCACCACGTGGACGAGCATGTGGAGTATGAAGTCGATATTTTTTTCGTGGGCGACGCGCGAGATGTGCACCAAGAGCGGACGATCTGGGGCTATGCCATAAGCGGCACGGAAGCGAGCGCCCTCCCCGCCTTGAAATCGCGCGCTGTCGATGCCGGTCGGCAATACGTCCGCCCGCGTCGCCACACCGTACTCCCGCAGTTTAGAGAGCATCTGCGGTGATGGCACCACGAGCGCATCGACCGCACGACATTGCGAAACGGTCATCGCGCGGGCGACACGACGCGTCAACCAGCCGGGCAGAAAGGCCGCGTAGTGATGGAAGTATTCTTCGAAAAACGTGTGATAGGTTTCCACGACAGGAATGCCCAAACGTCGCGCCAAGCGGACCCCGGTGTAATGGGCGACGAAGGGCGTGTGGATGTGCACGATGTCGTATTCGTCTTCTTTGAATCGCGCCTCTAGGCGTCGCACCGCGCGCGCACTCATCAGACGGTCTTCGGGATCCAGCGGGACGGCGCGCGCGGGGATACGCAAGACATCCGCAGGATCGGCGTGTGGCGTGTCATAGGCCGGCGCTACGAGCGTGGTTTCATGCCCTAGCTCCGCCAAGCTCTGGCGGAATGTCGCGATCGACGTGGACACTCCGTTCACGCGGGGAAACGACACATCGGAAATCATCAATACGCGCACGTCGGTCTCGCCTTCAGGTGTCAGACCCGAAGACGTTATTACAATAAAATGACGTTTCCGTGACGCTCGCGGGCTCCCTCACGGGGTAGCGGGTTCGCGCTCCCGTAACATTTCTGCGTACTGCTGCTCGTCGTCCGGCGTGCCCCCACGACCGTTCCACGATGCACCGAGGGGTAACTGGTTCGTCACCCGAGGCGCAACAGCCAGCGCGGAGACCACACTGGCATCGCGACCACCGCTCACCGGGATCGGTAAGCCGGACGCGGACCGCGCCGCCCGCTCCACGCGCGACCAGTCGATTTCCAGGCCCTGGGAGTCGAACCGCCGACGCAAGTCCGCCGATACCGCGTCGACCGTCGCATGCCGCGCTGTTGCGCCTGCCCGGGCATCCTCGAGCCGATCGAACGCCTGAACCCAAACCACGCCATCGCGTCGACCGAGCACGGTCGGCTGATTCACGATGCGAACCGAGGTGCCGATCGGAATGAGATCAAACAACACCGCAATGTCTTCGGGGTACAGGCGTAGGCACCCGTGACTGGAGCGCATGCCCACGCCGTACGGCTTATTCGTCCCGTGGATCAGATACGAAGGCCAACCGAGACGAAACAGATGCGCTCCGAGCGGATTATCCGGCCCAGCCGGCACCTGCGCGGGTAGCGGATCGCCGTTCTCGAGATGCTCCTTGCGCACCGATGCCGGCGGCGTCCAGACCGGATCCTTTTGACGGCTTACGATTCGCGTCACGCCTTCCGGCGTCGACCATCCCACCTTGCCTATACCGATGGGATGTGTGATCACGATGCGAGCCGCCCCTTTGGGCACCGGGGGGTAGTAGTAAAGACGCATCGCCGCAACGTTGACGACAAGCCCTTCTTGCGGGGCGTCGGGCAATACAAACGCCGTAGGTATCACAATTTCCCGACCCCGGCCGGGCAACCACGGATCGACCCCCGGATTGGCACGCACGATCTCGTCATAGCCGACGTTAAAGCGGCGCGCTAAATCCGGCAGCGTGTCCTCGGCGCTGGCGACAGTCACCACGACCGACCCAACCACCGAGTCCCCCGGCACCAGGGTGAAACGATCCGTCGCCCGCGCGCGTACGGTGGCCGGTGGCGGTACCGAGAAGGGCACGTCAGGCACGGCCGCTTGCGGGATGACAGGCGCTGTCGAGACACAGCCCGCTAACGCCCACAGCACTCCACCGAGCAGAGCCCAACCGAGCGGTCGCATCACGAAGCCGTTGGAGTACAAGACGAGCCACTCGACAACTCAGGGAGTGGACAGTCTAGCGGCTGAACGCCGTGGCAGCATCAGGACCGGCGCGGCCTAGACACGAGAGGGCAGACGGACGTCTGCCCTCCCAGGTATTGCCTGCCCTGCGCCATCGCCGGCAGGCATCGGCAGACCACCGCACTCGGTGGCTGCCGTTCGTCGTCAGAACTTCGCCTTCAAGGTCACCATGTACGAGCGCGGCGCCTGATAGTTCAGTTCCGTAGGACCCGTCGTGATGAGCGTCAAGTTACGGCGATCCATCAGGTTATAAATGCTGAAGCCCAATTTGAGCGACTGCATTCCGGCCACGTGCATGAACGTATAGCTCGCATTCAAGTCCACGTTGTCGAACGCAGGGATCTTGTTCGCATACCCGATGTAGTTGGGGTTGCTCGGGTCGTTGGCCGCATTTTCGCCCGGCACCGCGTACTGACTACCGGTCCGCACGTAGTTCAGGGTCGCGTTGATCGGCCCCTCGTGGTAAACCACGCCGAAGGCAAGGGTCGAATCGGGCGTGTACGGCAACGAACCGTTCGTCGGTGCACCACCGTTGTAGGTGAACGCGCCGGACACACCGCCGTCACCCTGATCGGTCGCAATCAACGCGTCGTTGATATTGACGAACTTGGCACTGTTGAGTGAGCCGTTCGCAAACACCGACACGCCGCCACCCACGAGATACGCAATCTCGCCTTCCAGACCCTTGTACTGCGCGCCGCCGGCCGAGAGGAAGCGAGTGACGCCATCGCTGCCGGCGTACGTCAACTGCAGATTCTTGAAGTCGATGAGATACGCATCCACGTCCCACGTCAGACGCTTGTCCTTATGAACGAAGCCAATTTGGTAATTGGTGGTCGTCTGCGGGGTGGCGCCTGGCGGATTCGTGACACCGGCCGGCACGGGGAAGTACGTGTAATCGAGCGTCGGGATCTGCATACCCTGCGCGTACTGGAAATACACCGAATCTTCTGCGCCGAACCGCTTGTTGATCGTGAGGAACGGCAGCGTCTTCGTGAAGATGTAATCGCCGCTGAACGAACCATTGCCGTTGTTGTTGATCGCGTCCAAGCGACGGTCGAAGCGCACGTACTTGACGCCCGGCGTGACGGTCAATCCGTCCATCACTTTCCATTCAAACTCAGCAAACGGCTGGGTGTTGACCCAACTCGAACCCTGGTCGTTCTTGACCTTGCCCGTGAAGGTGTCGGTCGTCAGGTCCATGTAGTACTTGTGGCGGTGGGTGTGCGACGTCTCAAGCCACGCACCGATGCGCAACACGCCAGCCGTCGTGTCGTAGGTTGCCTTCACAATATCGCCTTCGACGCGGTACTGGTTCAGCTTGTCGTTACCCGGAACGTCACCGGCCGGAGAGCCCTTGTGACCGCTGCACACGGTCGGCTCGAGCGCGACACCGCCGTCTAACGTGCCGCACGGCGCGAGCAGGCCCGGGTCGGCTTCGTCCGGATTCGCGCCGGCCACGGTGTAGTTCGTGTAGGCGTAGGTGTACAGGTTGTTGTCGATCGCCCAGCCATTGCCCAACTCGGACTCGATGCGAACGTATTCCATATCCGTCTGCTTGCGGATGTGGTTATAGCCGTAGTACCCCTGCGACAGCGGGTTGTTATTGAGGCCGCCGTAGCCAATGCCGTAGGCCGTGACTTGCCCGGTGCCAGGGCCATCCGCGCCCGGCGCGGTCGGGCCGACCCAGTTGTCCGGCAGATGCAGGAACTCGTCGTTGTACTGCGCAAACACGGTGAGCTTGGTATCGGAGCCGAGCTTACGGGTGTACTTGCCAAGGAAATTGTCGCTGTTGATGGTGTTGTACTTGAGGTAACCATCGGACTGCAGCTTCTGGTAGTTCAACTGCAGCGTCGAGTCGCCGAAATCAGCCATCCGGCCGCTTTCAAAGCTCACGCCCGCAAGATTCGTGTTCCAAGAGCCGCGGGATTCGTAGAACTCCACGCTGCGCTGTTCGGCAGGCGTCTTGGAGAACAGATTGACGCTGCCGCCGAAGGTCGCCTGACCCACGTTCGACGCGTTACCCGGACCGCGCTCAATCACGACACCGCCGATGACTGACGACGGGAAGTAGGAGGTCGAGTGATGCGACGGATCGTTCGTATCGCCGAACGGAACACCGTCCCAGGTGACGTTGTACTGGTTGTCCTTGAAGCCGCGCATGGTGGTCGAGGTATCGGCCAAGCCGGGGCCGTTCGGCGAGGGCGTTGTCGCCATGCTCGGCGCGATGCCAATGATCGAGTTGAAGTTACCGGTCACCGGGACCTGATCTTCAATGAAGGTGCGCGAGATGACCGACTGCGGCTCGATGGCGGCGAGGTTCGCCTGTACGGGAGCCAACGCCTCGACAGAGTCCCGATCAACCTTCACCTCGATCGAGCCGAGCGAATTGCCGATGGTACCGAGGCTGACCTGACTCGGATCGGTATCGCCTTGTTCCGCCGCCATGGCACCACACGATGCAGCGGCAAGGGCGACAGAAACGGCGGCCGCGAGGCGGCGCGAGATACGAAGCGATGACATCGGCGAGACTCCTTTGGAGAACGGCAGCGCGCGCCCGCCTTGCCAAGGGGCGAGAAGGGGCTGGGGGTTACGCCGCGTGTGAAGGGACAATGCTGCGATGCGACAAAGAGTCGCAGCAGGGCGTTACCGTTTTATTTCAGGTTGATGTCGATTCAGCGACGAAGTGTCAAGAAACCGTCAAGAGACGGCCAAGCGGGGCAAAAAAAACCCCAGATGAAACATCTGGGGTTCACAAAAGCGGACTCCGATTACGTGACGACAGTCCGCCAGGGGATCCTGGCACGACCCAAGGGGGTCGCGGCGCTCCGTTCGGCGGTTCGGCGCTTGCGACGGACTGCCACTGAGTGGGGAGGTCGGCGCTCACGTCGAACGGCACGCTGTGGGAGAGAGATTAGGCGCACCAAGCCGTAGAATCCGTGATTGGTATCCCACTTCGGCAGATTTCTCATGGGTCGTTGGCGACCACCACAGATTCCCGGCTCAAAGTACAGCACGCCCGCCGGGGCCGAACGAATGCGGCTTGAATTGGACCAACTGTGGCGGGTAGAACGCCCGCAGGTGACACAGGCGGTGTCCGAGGCTGCCGCTCAAGGGGATCGCTCCGAAAACGCCGAGTACACCTATGGCAAGCGGCGGCTGCGCGAAATCGATCGGCGTGTTCGATTCCTTCGCAAACGCTTGGACGGCCTCGTGATCGTGACCGATGCCCCGACCCATCGGAATAAGGTGTATTTCGGCGCGTGGGTGGAATTGGAAGATTCGGCGGGCGGCATCCACGTTTACCGGATCGTCGGCCCCGATGAGTTCGATATGGCGCCGGAGTACATCAGCATGGACGCGCCACTCGCCCGCGCGCTGCTCGGAAAAGCCCTTGATGACGAGATCACGGTACCGATTGAAGGTCGCCCGCAGTACACCGTCGTCGGTATCCACTACGGGCCCACACATCCGTAAAACACAACGGCCGCCGTGGTTGCCCACGGCGGCCGCTGTCAGCACAGTCCAAACGTTCGGTGTTACACGCGTACGTTCTGGAACTGCCACGGATCGGACGTATCGATATCTTCCGGGAAAAGCCGCGCCCGATCGGTCAACGGATTCCAGTCGGTATATTCGCCGACCACCGGCCCCAAGTACGGCCGGCAAATCTCAAGATTCCGCTTGTAGTCCATTTCGTCGGGCTCGACGATGCCGCGCTCGGGGTTCTCGATGGCCCAAACCATACCCGAGAGCACCGAGACCGTGACCTGGAGGCTAGTCGCGTTGTTGTAAGGCGCCAATTGACGCGCCTCGTCTATCGACAACTGTGAGCCGTACCAGTACGCATTACGCGCGTGACCGGCAACGAGCACCCCCAATTCGTCGATGCCGCCCGGCAAAATTTCGTTCAACAAAATCCGCTTTTCGGGCTGATCGCGCCAGTTGCGGCCGGCGAACTCATGAATCGACATGACAGCCGAATCTGACGGGTGATACGAGTAATGGCACGTCGGTCGATAGACGACCTCACCACCCTCACGAACCGTGTAATAGTCGGCAATCGAAATGGCTTCGCTGTGCGTGATCAGGAACGCGTGGATATGCCCCGCTTTCGGCGCCCACGTCCGAACACGTGTGGCCGCACCCGGCTGCATTAAATAGATCGCCGCCCCCGAACCGAAGCTGTGAGTCCGGCCGTCAGCCGGCAAGCGCTTCTCATGCGTACCCCAGCCGAGTTCGGCGGGTTGGCTGCCTTCGCTGATGAAACCGTCGACCGACCAGGTATTCACGAACTCGCCGACTTTCTTGGCGATGCTCGGGATCTGTGTGTCGCGCTCGGCGACATGCACGACCTTCACGCCCAAACGGTGCGCCAGCGCCGCCCATTCTTCACGAGAGGTCGGCTCCGTGACCGGAAGGCCGAGATCCGTGGCGATGTTGATGAGCGCCTGCTTCAAAAAGTGTGACACCAGACCGGGATTCGCGCCGTGCGTCAGAACAGCGGTCGGCTGCGGCTTGGAGGTATCCGCGGTGTCGCGCAACGCGAGCGCCGCATGACGCATCGTGTAGTTGCTGCGAGCGGCAGGATCCACATGGGTATCCACATAGCCTCCAGCCCACGGCTCAATGCACGTATCGAGATACAGCGCACCGCGTTCCCGAGCCAACTTCACGAGTTCGATCGAGGAAACATCGACCGACAGGTTCAGCAGGAAATCGCCCGCACCGACCAAAGGCTCAAGCACGGCACGGTAATTATCCGGCTTAATTGGCTCAATGACGTGCTTTACGCCGAATTCCCGAGCGCACTCGAGGCCAGCATCGTCCGCGGTCACGATCGTTATGCGATCCGCAGTGAGGCCGCCAATATGGCGAAGAATTAGCGGCAATACGCCGCGACCAATGCTACCGAATCCGACAAATACCAGTCGGCCGTGAAACTGTGCATGAACCGTGTGGTTGGTCATGATGTGCGGATACCTACCTATGTGAATGGCGCCAAAACGGAGACCCGGACGTGCCGGCGCAGACCCGCAGGGGCGTAAAAGCCGCCCAAGGGGGGCGCTACTGTACCTGAACTCCGCCGAGGATGCCCCCCCTGTCCCGCGTTACCGCTACACTGCAGCCCCGGAGGGACCCGATGCACCACGCAACCTTGATCGACGTAGAAACATTACGCAGCAGCCTCGCCGATCCCAATACACGGGTCTTGGACTGTCGCTTTGAGTTGGGGCAACCGGACGCTGGCCGCGCGCTCTACTTGAAGGGCCACATACCGGGCGCCTTATACGCCCATTTGGATGAGGATCTCGCGGCGCCCCGTACGCCCTGGAGCGGCCGCCATCCGTTACCGGATCCGGCCGTTTTGTCGGACACTTTTTCCCGGTGGGGAATCGACGACGCCGTGCAAGTGGTGGCCTACGACGATGCCGGGGGCGCCTACGCGGCTCGCTTGTGGTGGCTACTGCGCTGGATGGGGCATCGTCGAGTGGCCGTGTTGGACGGCGGATACACGGCGTGGAAAGCCGCCGGCTTGCCCTCACTCGTCGCAGCGTCATCGGTTGCACCACGTACCTTTGCCGGGACAGCGGATTATTCGGCCGTTGTCACCGGCGATGACGTCGCCGAGGCCGTCGCAGCACAGCGATGCGTCCTCCTCGACGCCCGCTCCGCAGAGCGATTTGAAGGGCGGGTCGAGCCGTTAGACCCTCGGGCCGGCCATATCCCGGGCGCCCAAAGCTTTCATTTCGCGCGCAATTTGGGAGTGGACGGGCGCTTTTTACCAGCCCCTGAACTCGCCGAGCAGTTTCGGCGCGCGCTCCGAGGGCGAGACCCGTCGAGCGTCATCGCCATGTGCGGCTCCGGGGTGACCGCCTGTCACAATTTGCTCGCCCTAGAGTTGGCGGGTCTGGGCGGTGGACGCCTGTATCCGGGTAGCTTCAGCGAGTGGTCGCGCGATGCCGCGCGCCCGGTGGCGACCGGCCCCTGAGCGAGTTGGCAGGCCGCCATGTACCTGTAGCCTGCGTTTGTTAATGTGCGCGCCTTTTCCGCCCCATTGGACAGGCCACGCCACACATGAGTACGCCCCCCTCGAATTTCGCCGCCGCACTCACGTGGGACGCGGAAGAGTCATCTCACCTGTATCAAATTGACTCGTGGGGCGCCGGGTACTTCGCGGTCAATGCAGCCGGTCACGTCGTGGTGCGCCCTGATCAGCGGCCCGGCCGGGAAATCGACCTACACGACGTCGTTGAAGGCCTGAAGGCGCGCGATTTGACGGCCCCGTTCGTTATTCGTTTCTCCGACATCATCGCCCATCGCTTACGCAGCCTGAACGATGCATTCGCCACCGCTATCGCCGAGAACGATTACCAGAATCGCTACTCCGCTGTGTTTCCTATCAAAGTAAACCAGCAGCGACTCGTGGTCGAAGAGGTCTACCGAAGCGGTAAAGAATTTGGCTTTGGACTTGAGGTAGGTTCCAAGCCGGAGCTGTTGGTTGTTATGGCGATGGCCGAGGATCCCGATAGGCTGATCATCTGCAACGGCTTCAAGGACGACAGCTACATTGAGACGGTCATGCTGGCCGCGAAGCTCGGTCGCAAAATCATCCCTGTGGTCGAAAATTTCGTCGAGCTCAGCCTGATTTTGAAGCACGCCCAAAAATACGACGTGCGCCCTCAAATCGGCGTACGGGTCAAATTAGCTGCGGAAGGTGCAGGCAGATGGCGGGAATCCGCCGGTGAAAAGTCAAAATTCGGTCTGTTCATCACCGAAATTTTGGAGGTCGTGGAAGTACTCCGACAACACGACATGTTGGACTGCTTAAAGTTGGTGCATTGCCATACTGGCTCGCAACTCCAAGACATTCGCCGAGTCAAAGAAGCGGTCACAGAGTTGTCGCATGTCTATGCCGAACTCAAGATCCTCGGAGCCGGCCTTGAGTACATCGACATTGGTGGCGGCCTCGGCATCGATTACGACGGCAGTCGAACGAATTATGAGTCGTCGATGAACTACTCATTGACGGAATATGCCAGCGACGTGGTCTATCGCATCGGCTCCGTTTGTGATGCACGCAAGATCCCGCACCCCCAGATCATCAGTGAATCCGGTCGGGCCATTGCGGCGCATCACTCGGTGCTCGTGTTCAACGTTCTGGGTGCGAGCGCCTTGGATCAATTTCGGGTAGCGAATCGGCTGGAAGAAGATGCCGCGGGCAACGGCGACATCCCTCAACCGGTCCGTGACCTCTTTGATGCCTATCGCAGCGTTAGCGAGCGCCGCTTGGTCGAATGTTGGCACGACGCCTTGCAGGCTCGCGAGCAAGCGCTGCAGATGTTCAATTTGGGTTACCTGAGTCTCACGCATCGCGGCTTAGCCGAGCGTCTGTATTGGGCGACCTGCGCGCGGGTGCGTGATTACGCGCGCAAGTTGCAGGAAATTCCGGCGGAACTGGAAGGTCTGGAAAGCGTTCTATCGGATATCTATTTCTGCAACTTCTCGCTATTCCAGTCATTACCGGATTCCTGGGCGATCGGGCAGTTGTTCCCCATCATGCCCATCCATCGACTTGAGGAGCGCCCTACTCGCAATGCCGTGCTCGCAGACATCACGTGCGACTCTGACGGCAAAATCGACCGCTTCGTGTCGCTGCGGGACACAAAACGCACGCTTGAAGTGCATGAACTAAAGCCCGACGAGGACTATTACCTCGCGACGTTTCTCGTCGGTGCCTACCAAGAAACGCTCGGCGACCTGCACAACCTCTTCGGCGACACCCACGTTGTGCACATTCGCCTCGACGATGACGGCTCGTGGTGGATTGAAGAAACGGTCAAGGGCGACACCGCGTTACAGGTTCTCGGTTACATGGAATACGACACGGATGAGCTGTACCCAAGCCTCGCTCGCGACTGCGAACGGGCCGTTCGCGAAGGGCGGCTGACCGTCGCCGATAGTCAGCGACTGAAGCGCTTCTACGAGGCCGAGCTACACGGCTACGCCTATCTCGAGCCCGACACGGCGCCGTAATAATTGTTGCACTACAGCAACAATAGGCATCTCTGGAGCGCGAGTGGAAAAATATTGACATTTTGATTGGAAATTGCGCGCCCTGATTTCCCGGCGTAGGATCAGTGTCGGTTGTACTCGCGACGTCTGCTTTTGGAGGAGGATTGGGTCGACCGGTTGGGTTGCGTATAGCCCACCTTGGTGGACTCGGAAGGTTCTCCCGCACGAGTTGATACAGCGCACGACCTACGGTACGGAATCGGCCGGCAAGCCGGACTCGATTCCGATTGGAGAGGGACGCGTTGCGGCTAGGCTCGAACCCTAAGCCCGCGCATGCAAGTGAGTGAGAAGACTCGATGACGACCATTTACGTGGGGAATCTTCCGTTCTCGGCGACCGAAGATGAAGTGCGCTCGCTGTTTGAAAGTCACGGAAAAGTAGAGTCGGTGAAAATCATCATGGATCGCGAAACGGGTCGTCCCCGTGGATTCGCGTTTGTGGAGATGGCAAGCGCCGATGCACAGACCGCGATTGCGGCCACCAACGGCTTTAACATGGGCGGCCGTCCGCTGCGCGTGAACGAGGCGCAAGAGCGTCCTCGTGGACCGCGTCCTGGCGGTGGCGGCGGTTACGGCGGTGGCGGTGGCGGTGGCCGCGGAGGCTACGGCGGCGGTGGCGGTCGTGGCGGCTATGGCGGTGGCGGTGGCGGTGGCGGTGGCGGCTACGGTGGTGGTGGCGGCTACGGCGGTGGCGGTAACAACTACTGATCGTCGCGACACTGATGGATACGGAACCCCGCCGAACGGCGGGGTTTTTTTTGGGCGTATCATTCACATGGCGCTCATTCCCGGGCTCAACCGCCTAGAATTGCGGCTTCCATCACGGGGATACACTTTATGTACAGTCGGTCAGCCCGCACAGGCGCACTCATCGCATTGTTGGCATTGGCGGCCTGCACGCATACGCCACCGACCGCGCCGACGGCCTCGAGCGTAGCGACGCCCTCAGCGATGCCCGACAGAAAGAGCCCGACTGCCGCTCCGGTATCGGATGCAGCAACGTTGGCTTCGTTGGACAAGATACTTGCGAGCAACACGCGCTCCGACACCAATCGAGCGCGCGATGCGGCGCGTCATCCGCGTGAGACGCTGCAGTTTTTTGGCATCCGAGCCAACATGACGGTGATGGAAATCTGGCCGGGTGGTAGTGGCTGGTACGCGGAAATTCTAGCCCCGCTTTTGCGTGATCACGGTCGATACATCGCAGCGGAGCATGATCCGCTCAGCAGCGCCTACGCGAAGGAAAATGTACGTGCGCTAACCGCCAAATTTGCGGCCACCCCCGAGGTCTATGGCAAGGCTGAGATCGTCGCTCTACAAGCGCCGAATGCTCTCGCTCCCGTTGCCAATAACTCTGTAGATCTCGTGTTGACCTTTCGGAACCTACACAATTGGTTAGCGCGTCCGGAGACGACGCCGGCCATGCTCAAAGCAATTTATGCCGCACTTAAGCCGGGCGGAATATTGGGTATCGTCGATCACCGCGCCGATCCAATGGCGCCCGTTGATCCTCTCGCGAAGCTCGGGTACGTGAACGAGCACTTTGCCATTGAACAAATGGAACAAGCTGGGTTCGAATTTATCGGGTCATCGGATATCAATGCGAACAGCAAAGATACGCGGGATTATGATCAGGGCGTCTGGACTCTGCCGCCCACCTATCGCCTTGGCGATAAAGACCACGACCGATACGCCTCGATCGGCGAATCGGATCGTTTCACGTTACGCTTCCGAAAGCCCATCAACGCACACTAGTCGCGCATCGTGAACGGCTGACGCTCAGTCCCAGAATCCGCGCACTTTTGCGGCTACGTCGACGGTCAACCCCGGTCGCTGCGCATCCGGCGCAACACCGGGTACGGTCGTGTCTGCGTTTCCATGGAAGACGCAATCGAGCGACGACAACACCGCAGGCGTGAGGAAACGGCTTCGGGCACCGTACACATGGGCGTCTCCCCACTTGGGCTGCTGAGTCACGTAGTACTTCAGCGGGGTTACGAGATGCAGCCCATCGCGAGCACGAGTCATCGCGACATACAGCAAGCGGCGCTCTTCATCCAGCAACGCGGACGAACCGCCTGCGAACTCCGACGGAAAATTTCCATCGTTGACGTTGAGAACAAATACTTCGTTCCACTCCTGCCCCTTGGCGGAGTGCACCGTCGACAGTACGAGGTAATCCTCATCCAATAAGGGGGGGCCGGATTCGTCGCCGCTCGCCCGCGGCGGATCCAACGCTAATTCGGTCAGGAATCTTTCCCGTGACAAAAATCCCCCGGCAATGCGCGCCAACTGCTCAAGGTCTCCCGCGCGCACAGACGCCGCGTCATAGATCCGTTCGAGATGGGGGCGATACCATTCCCATACTGCCTCGACTTGTCCCGGCCACGGCGCGTGCGGATGGATCAGTCGCTCAAGCAATCCACGGAAGTCCTCCCAATGCGCCCGGGCAGCCGAGGGTGGCGCAAACACATCCAGCGCCTCCGACAGACTCCGGCCCGCCGCGATGGGCTCCAAACAGCGAGCACTAAAGCCCGGCCCCATCCCAGGTAATAATTGCAAAGCGCGAAATGCGGCGATTCGATGGCGTGGATTGTCCGCCCAACGCAAGACAGACAGTAAGTCTTTGACGTGCGCTGCCTCGAGGAATTTCAGACCGCCGTATTTAACGAACGGAATATTTCGCCGCGTTAATTCGACTTCAAGCAAATCACTGTGATGACTCGAACGAAACAGTACCGCCTGCTTTCTGAGAGGGACACCCGCTTCCCGCACCGCCAACACCGTATCGATCACGTAATCGGCCTGCCCCCGGTCGTCCGCAACCGTAATCAATCGCGGTTTTGCCACGCCGACACGATGCGCGCGCAGCTGCTTTTCGTGACGCCGTGACGCTTCCTTCAATAACGCATTCGCAGCATCGAGGATGGGTTGTGTCGACCGATAATTTTCTTCTAACGCGATCACGCGCGCCGGCGGCGAGAAGCGCGTCGGAAACTCCAATATGTTGTCGACTGTGGCCGCTCGGAATGAATAGATTGCTTGAGCATCATCGCCGACGACTGTCAGGCCGCGCCCATCCGGACGTATAGCTTGCAAAATCTCCGCTTGCAGGCGGTTGGTATCCTGATATTCGTCCACGAGCACGTGATCGAACCGTCCCGAAACAGCTTGGGCCAGGACAGGTTCCGAAACGAGGCCGTGCCAGTACAGCAGTAAATCGTCGTAATCGAGCACCTGCTCCGCCTGCTTTCGCGCAACGTAAGCACGGAATAAACGCACGAGGTCTTCTTGAAAGCTCAGACACCAAGGCCACTGGCTCTGCAACGAATCAGCGAGTGAACCTTGCGTATTGACGCGATGGGAATAGATCGCCAAACAGGTGTCCTTGCGAGGGAAACGGCGGTCGCGCCCCGCTAGGCCCAGTTCGTGGCGCACCACGTCCAATAAATCCGCGCTGTCGCCGCGATCCATGACGCTAAATGCGGGATCAAGCCCCACGGACGGTGCGTGCAGACGTAACAGACGATTGCCGACGGAATGAAACGTGCCGGCCCAAGGCAAACGGACGCTGGATCCACGAGTGGCCGTACCGACGATTCGTTCCGCACGTCGTGTCATTTCCTCCGCCGCACGCCGCGAAAACGTGAGCAACAGAATGCGTCCAGGATCTACCCCGCTCAGCACCAGATGCGCCACCCGGTGGGCGAGCGTGGACGTCTTGCCGGTGCCAGCGCCCGCGATGATCAACAAGGGCGATGCATCGACCCGCCGCTCGGCCGGCTGACCGTGGGTCGCAGCGGCGCGCTGGGCGGGGTTCAGAGCTTCAAATGGATCGGCGGCCATGGCCCGATTATCCGACGGGACTGTATGCTTATCCAGTCCTTATTCGCTGTTACACTGGCCCCAGTCACTGCCGACCTGCTGATGGGATTGAGACGATGGAACGACTGACGCTCATGGGGTTTCTGTTGCGCCTAGTGAGTTCTCTACTCTTAGTGGCTCTGACGTGGAATCCGACCGGGATGAGTTACATCCACTGGGTAGCGTCAGGCTTTCCGTCGGTACAGCCGCTTCAGGCTGTTGTCGGACTCGTGCTGCTCGGGGGCTGGGTCTTTTCAGCCCATGCCACCTGGCGCTCGCTCGGCCAGTTCGGCTTACTGCTCGGCGTTGCACTCTTCGCTGCCGTCGTTTGGCTGCTTGCCAGCCAAGGTTGGATCGACGTGTCGCACAGCGGCGCTCTGGGTTGGCTGGCCGTTCTGCTGTTGGGCTGCCTCATGGCCGTCGGCCTCAGCTGGTCTCTCGTCCAGCGCCAGGTAACCGGTCAAATCGATGTCGAAGAAGGTCACGGGCGCTGAGGCGCGACCATCATGTCCCAAAGCCGACGCCTGTATACCGGACGCGTGATAACGCTCGATGTCGAAAACGTCGCGCTTCCCAACGGAGTGGAGACTCGACTGGAAATTGTCGGCCACCCCGGTGGAGCGGGCGTCGTTCCCGTCAACACAACCGGACAGGTTTGTCTCATTCGGCAATATCGCCACGTCGCGCGCGACTGGCTCTGGGAAATCCCGGCCGGAAAATTGGACGGTCGACCGCCAGAGACGACCGCTCGCCTCGAACTGGCCGAAGAAGCAGGCCTCGAGGCCGGCCAAATCGAACCCTTGGGTGCGATTTGGGCATCGCCCGGGATCTTTACGGAGGTCGTTCACCTCTTCCTCGCGACGGATCTGCGCGCCGTGCCGGCAACACCTGAACAGGACGAGGTGCTCGAAGTCCATTGGGTACCGCTGCGCGAGGCGGTTCGGCACGCACTGGACGGCACGATTCGAGACGCCAAAACCATCATCGCACTGCTACGTGCCGCTGATCGCCTCGGGGTCGGCCCTTAAAGAGCGGCCTCCACATGGGCCACTAAATCGTCCATGTCTCGCACTTCGATGTCGGGCCTGCGCAACTCATCCGGCCACTCGGCGCCAGTTCGGTTCATCCATACCGATACGAGCCCCGCACGGTACGCACCGTCAACATCGGCCAAGGGATCATCCCCCACGTGCCAGATGGACGCCTCGTCCACACCCGCGGCCGTCGCGAGCGCGGCAAATATGCGTGGATCGGGCTTTGCACAACCAACGGCGACCGGCTCAAACGAGCCGACAAAGTGCTCGCCCAAACCCACTCGATGGACACAGGCATTGCCATTGGTCAGTGCATAAACCGGCAGCCGTCGCGCAAGCCACGCCAAGGCACCCGGCACATCGACGAAGGGGTCAATCTGATTTCGAGCCGCAATGAAGACGTCAAACGCAGCGAGCGCGAGCGTATCCGGGTAGCCGCATTCCACGGCCACTCGCCGAAGCGACTCCGTACGGATGAAGGTGAAGTCGTGTGCGCGGTGTGGAACCTCCGCGACGACGGTTGCACGCGAGGCGGCCAACGATGCGCGCGTGTGGCGCTGCGCGATCCTTGGCGCGTGTTCTCGCAGCCATTCTTGCAGCGCAGTTTCAGCACGCTCGAGCACCGGTGGGGTGTCCCAGAGCGTGTTGTCCAAATCCAGTGAGATAGCCCGTGGCGGTCGTGTCATGGAGGGATTATCCTGCCGACGCATGAGCACCGCCACATCGATCCGCAAGAACCCGATTGTCATTGCCCACCGGGGCGCATCGGGCTACCTCCCCGAACACACGCTGGCCGCGAAGGCATACGCCCACGCCGTCGGCGCGGATTACCTGGAGCAAGACGTCGTTCTGACCCGGGATGACGTACCGGTTGTCTTCCACGACCTCGTGCTCGAAGAAGTCACCGATGTGGCGCGCCGCTTCCCCAACCGACGCCGAGCAGACGGACATTGGTACGTCATTGATCTGGATTTCAATGAATTACAGACCCTCGATGTTCACGAACGGGTCGTCCCTGCCACGCAGGCGCCCGTATACCCAGGGCGATTTCACGAAAGACTCGGTTTGCGGATCCGTTCGTTGGCAGAAGAACTGTCATTCATCCGCGGACTGAACGCGGCTACCGGCCGCCATGCAGGCATTTATACCGAAGTCAAAAGCCCGGCATGGCATCGTGCTGAGGGCAAAGACCTCAGCCCAATCGTTCTGAAGACGCTGGCTGAGTTCGGCTACGTGGGTCCTGACGATGACGTCTGGTTACAGTGCTTCGACGCGAAAGAATTGCTGCGTATCAAGCACGACCTGGGTTGCACCTTGCGACTCGTCCAATTGATTGGCGAAAACGACTGGCTGGAATCGGACAATGACTACGAAGCCATGCGGACCCGCGACGGTCTTGCGGCAGTCGCGCGGTATGCGCACGGTATCGGTCCGTGGATCCCACACATCGTGCGATGGCCGGGACCGCAGCAGGAGCCGCTCTACTCGTCGTTGGTCAGTGATGCCCATGCCGTCGGCTTGGCTGTGCACCCCTACACCTTTCGAACAGACGATTTGCCTGAACATGCGCCGGATGCGCAGTCGGTTCATGAGGCGCTGTTTGATCACGCCGGTATCGACGGCCTGTTCACCGATTTCAGCGACATCACCCTACGTTATCTGAGGCAACGTCCATGAGCGCTCCGCCGTTACTGGTCATTGGCAATCGCAACTACAGTTCGTGGTCATTGCGGCCGTGGATACTGGCGCAACATCTCGGCATCGAACTGGCCATTGAGCGACTCGTGCTTGATACGGCAGATTTTCGCCGGCAAGCCCTCGCCTTCACGCCGCTGGGCCGAGTCCCGGTCTTGGTACACGGAAAGATCGTCATTCCCGAATCGATTGCGATCCTGGAGTACCTGTCCGAACTCGCCGGCGGACGAGGTTGGCCCGCGGACGTTGCGATGCGCGCTCAGGCGCGAGCGCTCGCTGCGGAAATGCACGCTGGATTTGCCCAGCTGCGGGCGAAATACCCCATGAACATTCGGGCGCGCAATCGCCGCGTTCCCATGGATGACGCACTGGGGCGGGATATTGCGCGGATGGACACGATCTTCTCGACCCGCGACGGTGATTCGTGGCTGTGTGGCGACTACAGCGCCGCGGACGCCATGTATCTCCCGGTGGCCTTCCGCTTTAGAACATACGGATACGACGGCCTGTCCACGAAGGCCTGTGACTATGTCGAGCGCGCAACCCATGACCCTCTCGCGGCCGAGTGGGTGCGCCTCGCTGTCGCAGAAACCGAAACGCTCGAGCAGGAAGAGGTCGGCGGCTAGCCGAGCACGTCCACGGCCATACCAACGCCCAGAGACGCGCCCTCCCCCGACAACACGACGGCATTGACGCCAAACGTCACGCCGCGCAGCGCTCGGTCGTAGCGAAACGATTTGAGCACCGGCGTCGGATCCAAGGCGGCTGCACCCGTGAGCGGATCCAACGACGGGATGTTGCAGCGCGTACACGGTTTGACAAGTGCCAACTCGACATCGCCACAGCGGATGCGACGGATTTGATCTTCGGCGAAGGCCTCCCACCCGCTGATCACAACGTTAGGTCGAAATCGCGCCATCTCGACCGACGACGGTAAACGTCGATTGAGCTCTTCGAGCGACGCCGCATTGGCGAGCAGAATGGGAAATCCGTCCGCAAACGAGACCGGCACGTCCGCGCGACCGGCATAGGTTGGGTCCGCCGGCCGTAATGTATCCGGAGGCATCCAAACCAATCGCAGCGGACGAGAAAACGCCTCACTGAGAAACTGAGCCGCCGAGTCGCCGGCGTCGCGGGCCCGCACCAGGTCGCCCCAGATATCCACCGTCCGCCAGTCGCCCGAGTGAGGCGTTTCGATGAAACATGTCGCGCCCGCCGGATCCGTCAAGCTCACGCCCTCGGGACGAGCAGTGACACACAATTGGGCCATCAACGACAGCGTTCGTTGCGAGACAAAGCGATCGCGATCGTCCACGATCATCCAATCCCGATCGCCCACCAAACCCCGCGCACCCACCCTCGCCGTCGCGAGAGAAACCGGCCTCGCGGACTTGACCGGGTAGACCGTCAACGCCGAAATGACGGAGCGGGCGCTCAAGCGGACAACACCGATTGCACTCGGCGCCCCGGCAATTTTGACCGCCCGTCCAATGCGATAAGCTCGAGGAGAAAGGCACAGCCGACCACCTCGCCGCCCAGCTTTTCGACCAAGGCAACGGCCGCCGCAGCGGTGCCGCCAGTGGCCAATACATCGTCCACTACCAACACACGGCGGCGCCCCTTGAATGCGTCCCGATGGGCTTCCAATGCGGCGGCCCCGTACTCTAGGTCGTAACTGACGGTTTCGGTCGCGCCGGGCAATTTGCCCGGCTTGCGCAGAGGAACAAAACCACAGGCGAGCGCTTTGGCAGCGAGTGCGCCGAAGATGAAACCGCGAGCTTCCATACCCGCCACGAGGTCAATGGGCTCACCCCGAAAGGGGGCTATCAGTCGCGCGATAGAATCCTCGAGCGCTGCGGGATCTGCCATGAGCGGCGTCAGATCTTTGAAGATCACGCCCGGCTTTGGGAAATCCGGCACCTCACGAATATATTCAAATAACTTCATGCATCACACTCCGCCCACCCTCCAGGTGGCCTGATAATGAGTCCCGAGGGATAGCAGTCGGGCAAGCAGGTCATCGTAACTCAGACCCGACAATTGCGCGGAACGCGCAAACACCTCTTCTTGCGACAAAATCGGGTTCGCGTTGGCCTCGAGCGCAAAAACGCGACCATCCGCCATCACCCGAAAATCGACCCGCGCGTATCCGGTCAAGTGGAGCGCGCGATAAATGCGCCGCGTCAAGCGGTGCAATTCCGCCACTACACCTTCCGGAAGAGTGTGCGCGGCTTCTGTGTATATGCCGTGACGAGCTTGATAGCGCCGATCCCATTTGACGCGCCGCGTCGCAATCGGCGCACCCCCTTCGGGGAGATTGCCAAATTTCAATTCCCAAATCGGTAAGGTTCGAAGCCGCTCATTTCCGAGTACACCGACATAAATTTCGCGCCCCTCAACGTACTCTTCCACCAACGCGTCGCTCGACGCCTGCTCATGCACGAATTGGATACGCTGCCGAAGACTCGCGACGTCGCCGCAAATGGACGCCTGCGCGATGCCCAACGAGGCGTCATCGGTCGCGGACTTAACGAAGAGCGGGTAGCGCAGCCGTGAGGGCAAGCGGATTTTTTCACCTCTCTTACATACGGCGAATTGCGGGGTGGGGATGCGGTGATAGGCCAAGAGCTGCTTGGTGAGCACCTTGTCTCGGGACAACATCAAGCCACGCGGGTTGCATCCGGTATACGGCTGCTTGAGTAACTCAAGAAAAGACACTACGTGGAAATCCTGCGCGACGAGACCATCGAACTCGTCGAGCAAATTAAAGACAATGTTCGGCTGCCAATCCCGAATGGCGCGCTTGAGATCCGTCAGACTGTCGTAAACGCCGAGGCACCGAACGTCGTGACCGGCCGACGTCAGGTGGCTGACAACGTCGAATTCCGTCCGGCATTCATCAACATCGCGTTGTGACATTCCCTCGAGCGTAGCCGGCGGGATCAGACTCTCGTGCATGATGACGAGAATGCGTTTGGGCTTCATGTTTCGAGCCTTACCGATCATCGATGACAACACACTCGCGCATGGACCTCGTCCGCCCACCGCAGCGTGTTCTCACGCCGATTGTCCGGGCGGCTCTTCCATTAAGCGTGTCAGTGCCGCGACGAGGAGTCGATCCGCACATGCCTCAATGACTGACCGATCGATCAGCGCGGCGAGCCAATGGGGCGGCAGCGAATGCGCGCCGTACAGTGCCCCCGCCAGCGCACCCGTTGCCGCTCCCGCAACGTCCGAGCTGCGTCCTGTGTTTACAGCGACCAATACGGCTTCTTTGTAGGATTGGGTGTTCCGCGTTGCGTGGTACACCAACGACAACATGCCGAGCGCATCGCCACCGGACGGCGGTACGTCAGCCGCGTTGGACGCTTGCAGCCGAACGGCAGCTCGCACGGCGGTAACTGTGGGCATCCACTCCGGGGACGTCATCGCAGTAATGCGGGGATCATCGTCCATCAGCGCATGGCTGGGCGTTCCGTGCAGCGCGGCGACGATCGCCAAGGCATACGCGCCGGTTGCATCCAGCACGGTCGGAGATGTGTGCGTGAGGTTAGCGAGGGCGCGTGCGGCGCCAGCAGCGCCGCTGGGTTCGGAAAATTCAAACGCTGCCACCACCGCCGCACGTGGGAAGGGCTCCGCATCCACCACGCGATCTGCGACGGCACTCCCGGCAGGCGAGAGCGCCGCTGCCATGGCCGCGGAAATGCCGAGGCACCGGCCGGTCGACGAACCGAGCCCATTGCGGCGCCAACGATCCCAGCGATCCATCACATCGCCCAGCTGCAGCGCACCGCAATCGATGACGGAATCCGCGCACAGCAGCGCCGTCGCCGCATCGTCGCTCCAGGCGCCGCGCGGAAGATCGTAGGGACCGCCTCCCAGCAAATCGCCCACTCGACTGAACGTGCCCGGCCGACGATGTTGCACGGCAGCACCGAGCGCATCACCCAACGCCAGTCCCAGAAGCATCCCTCGGAATCGATCGCGCAGTTGCTCCGCGGCCGCGTGATCCGACTCCCCACTCGGCTCACTCATACGTCGTCAGCCGACTCTCGGCGGACATCCAGTCCCATGAAATCAAACAACCGGGGGTCAGCCAATTGGGACGGCGACACGTCGCGGATGGCGGCAAAAATGGACTCGATGCGACCGGGGAACTCTCGTTCCCACGTTGTGAGCATTTTGCCGATGACTTCACGCTGTAGATTCGCCTGCGATCCGCACAAAGTGCATGGAATGATCGGAAATTGGCGCGCCCTCGCGTAGCGGGCGATGTCACGCTCCGGCACATACGCCAGTGGCCGGATGACGATGTGGCGACCGTCATCAGAACGCAATTTCGGCGGCATCGCTTTGAGCTTGCCACCATAAAACAAGTTTAAAAACAGCGTTTCAAGAATGTCGTCGCGGTGGTGACCCAATGCAATCTTAGTGATCCCGTTTTCATCCGCCCAACGATACAAGGCGCCGCGTCGCATCCGCGAACACAAGCTGCACATAGTGCGGCCTTCGGGGATCAAGCGTTTTACAACAGAATACGTATCCTGCTCGATGACGTGCCACGACACGCCCAGACGAGTGAGATAGTCGGGCAAGATGTGCGCCGGAAACCCGGGCTGCTTTTGATCCAAATTGACAGCCACCAACTCAAACCGCACGGGCGCACTGCGCTGCAAAGACAGCAGCAAGTCCAGCATCGTGTAGGAGTCCTTGCCGCCGGATAGGCAGACCATGACGCGGTCGCCTTCCGCAATCATCCCGTAATCGGCTATCGCCTTGCCCACCATGCCGCGCAGTTCGGCTTGTAGTTTTTTGAACGTCCGCGACGGTCTCGGCAACGACGATGACGTGTCGCTCACCTCGGTGCCGACAGAGGGCTCAACGACCGACATTACCGCGGCTCAAGGTATTTGGCTTCGAGATAACGCAGAGCCGGCCATGCAGACAACGGCTGCCCGGTCGCGTCCTTCACAAGGTCATGTACGTTGGAGCGAGCACCGACGCCGTGCACATTCGACCGCAACCACGCGTTCAACGCGGTGAAGTCACCTCGTGCGATGGACGCATCAAGATCCTCCACATCCGCTCGAATCGCCTCCCAGAGCTGCATGGCAATTAAGCCACCCAACGCATGCGCCGGAAAATAGCCAAACTGACCGACCGCCCAATGATCGTCTTGGAGACACCCTTCGAGGTCATCACGCGGCCGCACGCCGAGGCGAGACTGCGCGTGGTCATTCCACGCGTCGGCGAGCTGCGATGCCTCCAGCGTACCGTCGATTAATTGCTGCTCCAGCTCGTAGCGGAGCAAGACGTGCGCCAAATAGGTCAACTCATCCGCATCGATACGCAATGGACTCGCGTGCACACGGGTCAAATGGCGATATAAATTATCGACCTGCCACGCTGGACCGGCGACGCCGTATTGACGCTCCAGCATCGGCTGCAGAAACGACAAGAACGGCCGACTTCGCACCACACACATCTCGAGTAGCAGCGACTGGCTCTCTTCCAACGCGAGCCCGCGACTGCGCCCGACCGGTTGATCTCGCCATTCGGGGGGCAAGCCCAGCTGGTAGAGCGCGTGACCGGTTTCGTGCAGCGCCGCCAATAGACCTTGGAACGGATCGGTGGCGTCAAAGTGCGTGGTCACGCGCAAGTCACCGGGAATCCCTTCGGTAAAGGAGTGATCGGACTCATCGAGGCGGCCGCGGTCAAACGGGAACCCCAGCGCCTTCATTGCCTCGACGCAGAGTGCGCGCTGACGATCCGAGGACACATGGCCCTCCAGTGGCATCGGCACGACTTGTAAGGCCAAGCTCTCTTGTACCAGTGAAGGTAGGCGGCGGCCTAAGGCTTTGAACAGCGGATCGATATCGGCCACCAACATGCCGGGACTGAATTCATCCAACAGCGCGTCGTACGGGTCCAGACCCAAATGGTGCCCGAGCATCGCAGCGCGATCTCGGGTCAGCGCCACGACTTCGGCCAGATACGGCGCCACGTCGGCGTAGCGGCGCGTCCGACGCGCATCCGCCCAGTGAGCCTCCGCACGCGCGGTCGCTTTGGCCAAGCGAGAGATCAAGGCGTTTGGCATCGCCAGCGAATGATCGCGTTGCCGCCGCATCTCACGGAGATTGGCGACTTGCCAATCCTCGAGTGCGCCGACACTAGCCTGAGCCCGCTCTATTAATCGCGAGACTTTGGGCGATGTCAGAATGGCGTGACATTCGGTTTCGAGGGCGGCGAGTTGTTCGCCGCGGACATCGGCGCTCCCGCTCGGCATCACGACGGCAGCGTCCCAGCGCAGAATGGCCAGTGCGCCCCGAAAGGCGTGTAAGCGACGGAACTCGTCCTCGAGTTGCTGGTAAGGGCTAGCGGCCATGATTCCTCGTCCGCCCGACCACAGGCCCATCGGGGGCACCGGCGCCCTCAGGCGAGGAGGCACGGACGGGTCGGGGACAGTCCTAGTCTACCCGAACAGCGGCCAAAGCGCTCGCCAGACGACCCTCAATACGCTGTTTTTGCTCAAGAAAACAAAACAGCCGCTGCGCAATTGCGCGGCGGCTGCCGTTCGGTCGGTCGCCGTTAGAAGTAATAGCGCATCAGAATTTCGCCGATGCAGGCTGGCTTCTTCTCGCCCTCAATTTCCATGGTGAATTCTTCGGTCAACATGAATCCGCCCTTGAAATCATCAATGGCGACCAGTTTGGAGCGGCCGCGGACCCGCGCGCCGACCTTGACGGCATTGGTGAAGCGTAATTTGTTCAGCCCGTAGTTGATGACTTGGCGCAACCCCGGAAACGCCGGGCGGCCTTCCTCAACGATCCCGCGAATCATCGGATAGAGCGATAGCGTCAGGTATCCGTGGGCGATGGTGGTCTTCCACGGTGATTCGGCGGCCGCCCGCTCTGGATTCGTGTGTATCCACTGGTGATCGTCGGTGGCGGTCGCGAACGCATTCACCCGCTCTTGCGTGATCTCGATCCAGTCACTGACGTGGATATCTTGACCGATCTGGGTGCCCAATTCCGCGCGTACTGTTTCGAGTGACATGCCCGTGCCTCCGATGAAGTGGACACGGATGATAGCCGAATGGCCCGCTCAACGACGCGCCAGCCATTCGGCAATCCGTGCCGGCAAGCCGGCCGCGCGCTGACTCACAAAAATGCCGATATGGCCCGTGGGCACGGCCATTTCGTCATAGCGCTTGGATCGGGTCAGTCCCGCCAACGCGCGCGAGGCCGCCGGCGGGACGATATGGTCATCGAGCGCATACACGTTCAGCAGTGGCGCCTCTATGCGGGCCAGGTCGACCGTTCGGTCGCCCAAGGTCAATGTGCCGTGTAGGAGTTGATTCTGCTGATAACAACGCTGCACAAAATCCGCCCACAGGGCGGCGGGCTGGTCGGGGCTGTCGTGAACCCACCGCTCCATTCGGCGAAATCGCTGCACCCAGTGAGGATCATCGGCGTGATCCAAGAGGTCCAGATATTTTCCGAGCCCGAGGCGATAGGGCGCCAAGGCCTGGAAGACCGCCGCCAGTGCCGCCCCAGGAATGACGCTCTGCGATAGGGCCATCGGGCCTACATCCAGACGTCGCATCCAATGGGACAACAAGTCGTCCGGGGTTTGGCAGTCCACGGGCGTGACCAGCGTGACCAGTCGACGGATTCGGCGCGGCACGAGAGCGGCGTAGCACAGCGCGAACACGCCCCCCTGACAGATGCCCATCAAGTCGATCGTTCGCCGACCTGCCACCGTGCGTACGGCGCGGTCGAGAGTGCCAAGGACCAGCTCGGACCACGTCCACCCCGGCGCGTCGGGCCGAGGGTCGCCCCACTCCAGCAGATAGACGGCACGTCCACCCGCGACCAATCCGCGGATCATCGATCGCTCGGCCTCCAGATCGAGGATCGACGGTCGATTGATCAGGGCGTAGACGATCAGCAGTGGCGTCGATCGAGCCGTTGCATCGCCGTAGCGGAAGACGCGCGCCGCGCCCTCCTCCCAGACCAAGGTCCGAGGCATACCCTCCGCAGGCAGCCCCAATGCCGCCCACGCCGAAGCGTCTGCACCGACACCGCGCGACCAGTCGGCTGGAAGGTGGGGGTGATGGGCCACCGCCGCCCGAACGGCTGCCCCGACTAAATCCGCCGCGGCGGCCGATCGTGCCCATTGTTGGTACGCGGATTCCGCGGCGTGCAACCAGGGCGCGAGCGTTGCCCGCCACCGACCCGGCGGAATGCCCTCGGGCGGAAGCGTTGGCCCTTCCCGAAACGGACCATGGGACTGCAGCAGTTTGAGCAGTTCCGGAGCGATCGTGTTTGGGTCAAGCGTACCGGTGGACGGGCGCAGCGCCGAGGCCCATTGGGCGTACAGCGCGGCAAAGCCCCCCACATCACCCGGACCCGCGTCCGTGTTCATCGCGGCTCCCGCACCGCAAAAGACGCTCGATTCCCTCGAACCATCCGAACAACCCGTTGTTTAAAATAGCCTTTCAGATCAGAGTAAGTTTTTGTTGCGCTGCAAAAATAAACGTGTATACTGCACTGCAACAAGCCCCTTAGGAGCCTCACGATGACGAACCCGACCGCCGAAATCAATGCCCTCATTGAGCAGAGCAAGAAGTTTGCCGAGCCGATGACCCGCCTGACTGCGTTGTCGATCCAGTCGTTCGAGAAGTTGGCCCGCCATCAGTATGGCGTCGCTGGCGATGCGTTGGAGTACTCGATTGCTGCGCTGCAGACCGGCGTCGCGACGACGGAAGTGCCGGAGTACTTCAAGTCGCAGACCGCGCTGGCTCAGACCTATGTGGATCGTCAGACGCAGCGCACTCAGGAACTGACCAAGCTCGCCGATGAAATCCGCGCGAACTACACGAGCTGGTTTGACCAAGCCTCGGCGGACTTCAAGGCGAAGACTGCGAAGGTCGCTGACGCGGCCTAAGGTTTCTCGCCCGGTCCCCCAATTCGGGGAGAGCGGGTGTAACGATCCCCCTCGGGACGGGTGTGCCTAGTGCCGCCCGTCCCATCTTATTTCAGGCTGCTCCGCCGGGCTTACCGCCGGCCAGCCGCCCTGTTTTGCACTGCGAGAATTACGCGTGCGAACGCGCTAGACTGGCGCCATGACCCAGCCAGAGCGCCTCATCAAAAAATACGCCAACCGACGCCTCTACGACGCGTCGCAGTCCCGCCATGTCACGCTCGATGACATTCGAGAGTTCATTGTGCAGGGTGAGAAAGTGCGTGTGGTGGAGGACAAGACGGGGGACGACATCACCCGTTTGATCCTGCTACAAGTCATCGCCGAGCAAGAACAGTTCGGTAAGCCCATTCTGTCGAGTCAGGTGCTGGAGTCGATCATTCGGTTCTACGGCAACGGACTCCAGGATTTCATGACGCGCTATCTGGAAAAGAGCGTTGAAGCGTTCTCCCTGCAGCAGGAAAAGCTGCAGGTGCAGGTCGCCAAAATGATGAGCCAAACGCCGGTGGGACCGTTGGCGGACATCGCCAAGCAGAATCTGGACTATTGGACCAAGATTCAAGAACAGATGGTGTCAACCTTCATGCCGGGCGGACGGCGTCCGTCGGCGCCGCCCCCCGCCTCGGACGCTACCGATACGAAAAGCGGCGCTTCGGACGGCTCGCCCAAAACACCATGAGCGTGCCCGCCATTATCAGTTTTCAGCGCCCGGGTTCGCCCGAGTCCGCCACCGTCGCCGCCGATCGAATCGTCAGCGGCGAGCCAGTCACGTCGGTCGACAATCGCTACTCCAGCGACGATGCAAAATTTCATGCCGGGTTATGGACGAGTACCGTCGGTTGCTGGCAGATCCAATACACCGAGCACGAGTACTGCGTATTGACGCGCGGCCACGTCCGTCTCACCTCGAGCGACGGTGCCGCGCTAGAATTTCGCGCCGGCGATGCGTTCGTCATTCCGGCAGGATTCCGCGGCACGTGGGAAACCATCGAAGACTGCGCTAAGCACTACGTAATCTACGAAAGCGCCTGAGCAACACCAACACGGATATTCACAATCCGTTGGTTATACTCGGCCGATGACCTATCGAGTTCTCTTCAGCACCGCCGAGTATGCGCCGCTGGCGAAGACCGGTGGCTTGGGCGATGTCAGCGCAGCGCTGTGTCAGTACCTGCACGGCGAGGGCCACGATGTCCGTGTCTTCCTGCCGTGGTATCGCGATCTCAATCGCACGGGGCTCCACGTACAACCGGCCCTCGAGGGCCTGTCGCTCCAACTCGGCGAACACCGATATGACTACCGCGTCCTTGTCGGCACGCCAGCCGGAACTCGGCAACCCATTCATTTTATCGACTGTCCCGCCCTGTTTGATCGGAGCGGCATCTACGGTCATCCCGATGATCACCGTCGCTTCTTATTGCTGACACGCGCCGCCTTCGAGGTGTCGCAACACATGGCCTTCGCGCCCCATATTCTGCATTGCAACGACTGGCACACCGCCTTCGCACCGCTCTATTTGCGCACCAACTATGCGTGGGATCGCTTGTTTTCGGCCACGCGGTCGGTGCTCACGATTCACAACATCGGCTATCAAGGCGTGTTCTGGTCGGTCGAGTCCGGCGATTTGTCATTGGGCTCCGCCAACTGGATGCTGCACCAAGACGATCTGCGCGATGGCCGCGTCAATCCCATGTTGCACGGTGTGATGTACGCCGATTTGATTACGACCGTCAGCCCGACGTATGCCAAGGAAATCTGCACGCCGGATTATGGCGCCGGCTTGGACCCGTTCCTGCGTGCGCGCGGACCCGCGGTCATAGGCATTCTGAATGGCGTCGACTATAACGACTGGGATCCACAGAACGATCGCTTTCTCGGCCAGCGTTACAGCGCAGCGGATCTCACGGGCAAGACGACGGCAAAGCGCGCCTTGGCCAGCAACTTGGCGCTCGCACTCGGTCCCAAGACACTGTTGTTCGGCGTCGTCACTCGGTTGGTGTCCCAGAAAGGCATCGATCTCATGGAGTCCGTCCTGCCGGATGTCCTCAATGACGCCGACTGCGCCGTCGTGGCCATCGGCTCGGGCGAACCGCGCTACGAAGCATTCTTTGCGCGTTTGGTCGATGACTACCCCGGTCGCGTGCATTTCACGCGCGGGTACAACGAACGGATTGCCCATTGGATCGAGGCGGCGTCCGACGCGTTTCTGATGCCGTCGCTCTATGAGCCCTGTGGGCTCAACCAAATGTACAGTCTGCGCTACGGCACCGTACCGATCGTGCGGCGCACCGGCGGATTGGCGGATTCGGTGACCGCCTATTCGACAGAGTCGGGATGGGGCGACGGTTTCGTCTTTGATGCCTATACCCCGGGCGCGCTGCGCGGAGCGATCGACCAAGCGCTGAGCCTCTTCGGCACGCCCCATTGGTCGCGCATGATGCAGAATGGGATGGCCCTCGATTACTCGTGGGCGCGCCAAGGCCAAGCCTATATCGAGGCGTACCAAAAACTCGTCGGCCCCGCCTGAGCGCGTTAGAGTTTGCCGTGCTCGTCGAAAGGAAACTCGCGGAACCACGCGAGGTCCGTTCGAACCGTCCCATCAATGTGGTATTCCAATCCGTGGCCGCCGTCCTTCAGTTTCGGCAGCAGCTTCACGAGCACGGTGGCGAGGTGGGTCGTCACGGTCATGGAAAAATCGGCATCGCCTCGCGCAGGCACCACGAACGCACTGTCGGTTTCACCCCGCCCCAATGGCTCTCCGCCGAGCGCAACGTCGTAACGAATGGAGTGGATCGGTAGATCAATCCCATTCGGGTTGTGCGCCCGCACGTGTACACGCAGGTGCTGCTCCGTGAAATTCGCGCTCTCCACATCGACGTGCCGCACCGTCAGCGTCGGCTTCTCAAAATGGGGCGTGAGAGCGCAGCCGCCGAGCGCGGTCAGCGCGACGAGGCAAACACCGGCCGTCGCGCGACGCAGCGTCATACGCGACCGTACAGGTGATTCCAACGCAGGCAGCGATCGGCCAGCCAAGACGGAACCTCGTGCCACGAGAATTTCCATAGCCAGTTCCCCTCTATAGTACCCGGCAAATTCATCCGGGCGTCTGTGCCCAAGCAGAGCAAGTCTTGCATCGGGATGACCGCCAACTGCGCCACCGACGCCAGCACGGCGCGCGACATCCCGATAACGACATCGTCCTGCGATGTCCCCACGTAGTCGGCCACGAACTGACGCGCATCGCCATCCAGATGGCGGAACCAACCCAGCGTTGTATCGTTGTCGTGCGTGCCGGTGTACCCCACCGCATTCGCCGTCCAGTTATGCAGGACATGGACGTTCGTATCGGCACCGTCGAAGCCAAACTGTGCGATGCGCATACCCGGCAGGTGTTGGCCATCCCGCAGCGCCTCGACCTCGGGCGTGATCACGCCTAAGTCTTCAGCAACCACTTCCAACGTACCGAACGCCTTGCGTGCCGCCGCAAGCAGGGCTTCCCCTGGCGCCTTACGCCATTCACCGGTGGCCGCCGTCGGAGCACCGGCCGGCACCGCCCAATACGCCTCCAAGCCGCGGAAATGATCGATGCGCACCAGATCAAAGAGCGCAAACTGCGCCCGCAAGCGCTCAATCCACCACTGGAAACGCGTCCGCTGATGCTCTTCCCAGCGGTACAGCGGGTTACCCCAGAGTTGACCGTCGACCGAAAAATAATCGGGCGGCACACCGGCCACCGCCGTCGGCAAGCCGGCGTCGTCCAGTTGAAAGAGCTTGCGATGGGCCCACACCTCGACGCTGTCGGGCGCCAGGTAAATGGGCACGTCACCGAACAGCAGCACGCCGCGATCGGCGGCATAGCGGCGCAACGCACCCCACTGGGTGTAGAAAAAGTACTGACAGGCCTCGATGCGGGCGATCTCCACCGCCAGTTCGCGCCGCGCCTTACGAAGCGCGGCCGCGTTACGGTCGCGTAAGGCCTCCGGCCACTGCCACCAAGGACGTCCCGACTCCCGCGCCTGTACGGCCATGAACAACGAGTAATCGGGCAACCAGTGGGCCGCTTCCGCACGAAACGTCTCATAGGCCTCGCGCCGTGGGCCCGGCGCCTGCAGCGCAAGCGTCGCCTCGGCGAGTAACTCGTCGCGACTCACCGCACCCAGTCGGTCGTGTGCAATCAATCCGTCCTGCGCGAGCGTCGCCAAATCAACCAACCCAGGGTCGCCGGCATGATTGGATCGCGCAAAATAGGGAGAGCGATCCGAACCGACGGGGCCGAGAGGCAGGAATTGCCAGACCGTAAAACCACCGACTCGCAGCCATTCCACGAAGTTGCGTGCCGCCTGTCCCAGCGCCCCGTACTGCGCATCCGGCAAGGATGTCGGATGCAACAGAACGCCTGCGCGGCGGCAATTCAAAACCTTCGAATTCAGTATCGACATTCAACATCCTCGGCGCGGCGCCACGGGTGACGCCGCTCTCACAAGTGGGGTTGGGCGTCCTGAATACTCAGAACGCCCAGACTATCGGCTCAGGCGAGCGCCTGCAGCATTTGTGGTGTCACCAGTACGACACCGTTTTCCGTGACCTCAAACCGGCTCGCATCCGTATACGCGTCGACGCCGATGTGCATGTCGTCCGGGACATGACAACCCTCATCGAGGATCGCCCGGCGAATCACACAGCCCCGTCCAATCGAGACGCGCGGTAGCAGGACCGAACGCTCCACCGTCGCGCATTCTTCGACACGCACGTCGGAAAACAGCAACGACTCGCGCACGCTCGCTCCGGAAATGATACAGCCCGCGGAGACCATCGAATTGATGGCATAGCCCGTCCGTCCCGAGGACGGATCGTCGAGCACAAATTTGGCGGGCGGACGCTGCAATTGGTACGTCCAAATCGGCCACGCATCATCGTAAATATTGAGTTCGGGACGAACGTGTACGAGCTCCATATTGGCTTCGTAATAGGCGTCCAACGTCCCCACGTCACGCCAATAGGCCTGCGCGTTGGTACGGACGTCCTGAAACGCATAGGCATACACCGCACGACTGTCGAGCGCCGCCGGGATGATGTTCTTACCAAAATCGTGAGCCGAGCCCGACTGCGTGGCATCGGCCGTCAACATGCTGTCGAGCAAATCCGCATTGAAGATATAGATACCCATCGACGCCAACGCGATATCCGGTCGTCCGGGCACGGTCTCCGGGTCTTTCGGCTTCTCGTTGAAGCGGATGACGCGATTGGACTCATCGACCGACAGGACACCGTATTCCCGCGCCAAATCCCTCGGCACTTCCACAACACCGATCGAAACGTCCGCATTTTTTTCGACGTGCGCCGCGATCATGGGACCGTAGTCCATCGTGTAAATGTGATCGCCGGCGAGGATCAGCACGTATTTAGGGGCATGCGAGCGGATGAATTCGAGGTTTTGATACACCGCATCGGCGGTGCCCTGATACCAGTGCGGCCCCATTTGCTGCTGTGCGGGGATCACGCTGACGAATTCACCGAACTCACCGCGCAGATATCCCCAGCCGCGCTGTACATGCTCAATCAGGGACTGCCCTTTGTATTGCGTCAGTACCGCGATCTGACGAATACCGGAATTTACGCAGTTGGATAGAACGAAATCGATGATGCGGAACTTGCCGCCAAACGGTGTGGCCGGCTTCGCTCGACTGGCGGTCAATTGCTTCAGCCGCTCGCCACGCCCTCCCGCCATAATGATAGCGAGCGTCCCACTCGTCAGGCGGGAAACGTACCGTCCGGAACTCGTCGATGGAGCGCGCTCGGTCATCGGGGGTCCTTCCTTTTTTCGCCCTATGTTACCGTGCGCAGAGACCCCTGCAAGCCACGGAATGATGACGGCCGCGCTACAAAAAGCACTACAGCAATGGCAGAGCGCCATTGAGGCAATCGCGGCCGGCCAGGGCACCGCCGTGCGCACGACGCTCGGCCGTCACCTCAGTGGCCGCTATACGCTCGTGTTGACCTACCTCGGCGGGGAGGTGAGCGGCATCAGCCTCGAGGGCCGTCGCCGCATGACCCGCTGCGGGAATACGCCGGTGTATGCGTGGCTGGGATCCAGTTCGACACTGCCCACGCATTACCGCCTCGAATGGACCGATCGCTACGGGGAGCGCCACCGCCGCCACGATCCGTATGCCTTCGGTCCTCCCTTCGAAGACGCCGATTGGGATGCGCTCGGCGCCGGCTTGGCCGAGGGAGCCCATTATCTCGGTGCAGAATCCATCGATTGCGACGGCGTCGCCGGCACCCGATTTGCGGTGTGGGCGCCACGAGCGACCGCCGTCGATCTGACGCTCCCCGGCGGACCTTTAACGATGTACCCGCATCCGTCGGCCGGT